>Ga0209092_10002771_pt1 | contig 15768 bp, 12 predicted proteins | sample FraStrMetagenome_FD_187446 | JGI IMG/M metagenome (GOLD analysis project Ga0209092, IMG submission 187446) | Marine eukaryotic phytoplankton communities from Arctic Ocean - Fram Strait ARC3M Metagenome (SPAdes) (version 2) | ecosystem: Environmental > Aquatic > Marine > Oceanic | place: Fram...
AAATTGCAATACGCTTGTGATCATATAGAGTGTGCTCCCGTCTTGGAGGATATTGGTGCAACACAAGTTATGATGGAAAATGTAGCTGAAGCTACAAGCCAACTTAAAAAAACATAAAATTCACTAATTAATATAATAAGTTTAATTGCCAAAACTTGGCATTTTAGATAGAGGAAACATTGATTGAAGTTCATCATCAGTACACGATGGATTTTGTTCTTTGAATTGTTTTTTGCAGCTCCATCGTTTCCATGCTCGCTTTCGCAACTTGTAGTCGAAAATTTGCTTTAAGCGCGTGCCTTTTAATTGTATTCCTAAGGTTACTTACCTCCTCAGCGAGATTCAGCTTCTTCTTTGTCGTTTCTGCTTTGATACGCAAATATTCCTTCGTCTCTTCGCCTACCCCAAAGTTTACTACTATCCCCGAGCGATCCTTATGAATTTTCCTCTTCACTTCCTTGACATTTTTAAAACGATCGCTTGCGTCTTTCTTTTCATTTTCTAAGGAACCTAGTTCGCTGACCGGTGTAAAGGATCTACTGGTCTTTTTTCCATCTTCGTTTTCTGAATTAGAAACTTCACTATCACTAGCCGTATCTGAATATTTTCTGTCATTTATGTAGCTGTCGATGCTGGGGCGCTGACACAAGACGGGATCTAGATCATAGAAGTAAGGAAATTTCTTTGTCACGAGCTCTCTCAAGGAAACTTCGCCGTCTTCAAGTAGTACGCCTTGACCGGTATATTTATCCAATCCTTTGTATTTTTATACGAAGACATCAACGCGTTCACAGGGTGGTGGACTCCGTTCCTCGATTTGACGTCGTGGCGGTCGTTCCTGAAACGGCAAACTTCGACTGGTTGATCTGTACCTATACCGACGATGTAGGAGGTATCTTTGTAGTCAACGATGGGATTGTTGATGTTGTCGTGCTTTAAAAGTTTCACTAGTGAAGCGGCACAGGATTCGGTGGTCATGGTTGAGGTTTGCAATCAGATGGATTAGGTGGTGTTCGGATTAGAATTTCGCAAATTGGTATATAATGAATGGTGGATATTGAAAGGGGGAATGGGGAATGGGGAATTTTGAGAAATTGGAGGACCTCCAGACGTCCCCCAATTTCTCAAAATTCCCCAGCTAAATTTCAAAATTCCCCAGCTAAATTTCAAAATTCCCCGGCTAGTTCCGTCAGTCAATTTGTCCACGACCAATGAAAATGCTCGGGGAATGGGGAATGGGAAACGGGACTTAACACAGTCAAAATTGACTACCCCTATGGGTGCGTAAGATTTGTTTTGAAGCGCGTAACTTTTTCCCCGATCGCGTAACCTCGCGTTAGAAACGTAAGATGCTTTTCAAAATCTTACGCGGCTACCAAAGGATTAATTTAGTCGGATAGAGAAAATCGCGTAAGTAACGTAAGAAACGTAAGATTTTTGGTTTGACTCTTACGAAAGTTCCTATTGCTTAACACCAGGTGTCAGATACGATAGATAATCTACTTTGTTATTAGTTAAATGAGTTGATTTCAATATTAAGTGGGATTTGATCGGATTAGAAGTAGCCGTTAGTGTGCTCTCGTGAATCTGGACTGCAATCCGCAATCGTTTTGGGATCGATAGGCTATTGATGTAGTATCATAAGTATCCTGCTGTGCCTAATTTCTCCAACAAGCTCCCTATACATCAACAATACAGCCAACAAATAATGAGGGCTCATAAAATCCGAACCTAAATCTGAAAGTAAACATCGCAAGCCTTGAAAAATGATCTGTTCCGCTTAAATGGAAGCAGATCTTCATTCACGTCGATTGCCATTGATTTGTCCAACGCGTCAGCACCGTTATTTTATTCATTACCTTGTAACTAATCGATGGTAAAATGTGAGTGATAGACTTGCAAGTGCTTACAGCCCAATATGTTGATTAAGGACACAATCGGCTTGTAAGCTACCAGCGTTGAATCATTGAGATTTAGTGATATAATGACCCGCCATTCCGCCATTTCCTATCTATCCTTATCGTAATATATCGGTATCCGAATGTTGTGACATTTTGTACAGTGCTCTAGGCTCTGTGGGTGAGGCCGGGATAGGTGTGTAGGTGAGAGGTCATCTCTCATCTCGTTCCCGGGCGAAGTTGACATATGAACGAGAACAGGCTTGCTCGCCTTCTCCGGATCTATCACGGGTATCTCACATGTATCGTAGAGAGATATTGCAACTCATCGAAACATACACAAGCGCAAAATGACCGATGCACACATTAGAAATAGAATTTTATTATCTCTCTTCAAGAATTTAGCCAGCTATATGTTGTGTAAGAAGTGAGAAAGATTCCGAACCCGCTGATGCCCATTACCGCAATGGGGATAAAAAATACTTCCGAGTCGTCACAGGAACCTAATCGGAGATTTAGGGAGAGAGAGAGACAGAGCCAATTGCGGTTACGAAGCACTTGAGGTGTGCGGAGTTGAATTTACGAAGTCGAAGATTCCAGCCACGAAACGACGATATCCATGAGATTGGATGAAAGCTAAAGCAGACCCTTTTTCTATCGACGCTAATAATATTTTATCACAACATGGAGACTGAAGACGAACGCCTCGCAAGAGAATTACAGGCTCAATTTGAAGCTGAAGCTTTGGATGCTGATAATGGCAATCGGAGTTCGATAAATCGCACCGTAGACGAGAACACAGAATATTCCAGGACAGCTGATTGGCGGTCATCCGGTGGAACGGCACGAACGGATTGGTCGGATGATCATATGACAGACGAACAACTTGCAGCTATGTTGGAATCATTACAGGCTCGTGAAACAGGTCGAGCGAGTCTTCCACCAGGTGATAGAATTTCGTCTCAAATGTCCAGGAGGCAGTCAGATGGTTCGAGTGCATTAGCTAGGCAGTTGTACGAAGAAGAGATGCAACTTGCTCGGCAAATGGAAGAAGATGAAAGGATGGCAAGGCAGATATCAATGGAATATGGAGGAGTCGGTAGTACTGCGATGAGAAGGCCCAGGGCAATGCAGCCTGGGGCGGTGTCAGTAAAGCACCCGCAGGCCACTGGTCCGATATTTGATGCAAATGGAAATCCTTTAAGAGAAAGTAACTCCAGCAACTCCCCAAGTAGTGATCAACATGAACGTGAGAATTCACCATCGCCAATGCTTTACCAGGATGATAGCTTAATGGATATTGATAGAATTGGGGCGAATTTACCATGTGCAAATGATTCTATAAGTGCGTCGTTACCTTCTAATGAAGAAGAAAAGTCTGTAAAAAGTTCAGATTTAAAGAAACCAGCTTTTCTGTCTTTCTTCAGTGGGAATAGGAAAGAAGATAATTCTGCGGACCCTCGAAACGAAGAAAACCAAGGCGACGTGAAACCTAAAAGTACATTATTTGGCATTGGTTCTCTTTTTCCAACAAGAATTCCAAGTGAGGACTCGTCAGCAAAGAGTGGAGTAGATGTTGACGGGAAACGACGCCTAAACTTTATTCCAACGTGCGACGTTTGCAATAAAGTAACCACGAAATATGTGAGCGCCCTTGGTAAGAGGTATCATCCTCACTGTTTTCGATGTACTGCTTGTCATGAAGTAATCGATGCCAGTGAGCCCTTTGCCTTCATCGGCGAATATGAGAAGCAACCCCTTCATAGAAAATGTTATGCAGAACTTTATGGTCTTAAGTGTAGTGTATGTGCAAAATCGCTGACGCCTGATGCATTAGGTCGTATATCCTACATTAAACACCCTTTTTTTGATAAAGAATGTATGTGTCCGGAACATGCATTGATTTCTGAAGCGAGAAGATGCACTGGTTGTCATCGGTTTGAGCCGCAGTCAAATAAATTTGCTGACTTAGGTGATGGTGGTAGGTGTGTGTGCTGGTCATGTTGTCGTACCGTTGTTGTTGATAGTGACGATGTCCTGCCAATTTGGTCGCGTGTCCTTTCATATATGGAGCATGTCTTAAGCTTGCCAATTTGGGAAAGAATGAAAGAAATTCCTATTCTTGTAGTGGGTCAAGAGGCTCTCAATGAAAAATCTCAGAATAATCCTCATTACGGCAGCAAACAGATAATAACTCGGGGTTTGTGTTTGACAGAACACAGCATTGGTCGTCGCTTCTGCATTCCAAAACTAAGGTACAATATGAGGGAAAGCAAATTTACTGCCGCCGACGCGGAAGGGAGAGGTTTAACTTATTTCCGGATTCCAGATCCGTCAAAATCAAACCCGAACACGAATGTGACAGCTATTCTCTGCCTCAGTGGCATGCCGCACGATCTTACTGCAAGCATTCTTGCGCACGAAGCAACTCATGCTTGGTTCAAAATGCATCCTGACTACGACGCAACGAAGCCCTTGCCTCCATTGGTAGAAGAAGGATGCTGTCAATTACTTGCGCACCTAATTTTGACAGACGGTCTTGATCCACCTGATGCGACGCCTAGTGCAGATGGAGGGCCTAGTGACGAAAAACTAAGACAATATTTCAAATTTTCCATTGAAACTGATGAGAACGAAATTTACGGTGAAGGATTTCGTCGAGCCGCAGCACTTTACGCCGAAATTGGGATTTTGCCTCTGCTTAGCCACATTGTGCTTTATCGAAATTTCCCTCTCATTTGAATCTTTGGCTAATCATGTCCTTTATTTACGCTCTAGTCCGTTTGAATTGTTAGTAGATTATTACCAATTCCAGAGGAGAATTTTGGCACTTTCACCTTTTTTCAACTGTATACTTAAAACTTTTCCCCGTACTACATGATTTTAATAATAAAAAGCATCCCAGAATTATCAATTTTGCTATAACTTATTTTATAAAAGTAGAACGTATATGTAATAAAAGTAAGAATCGACTTCGTTGTGAATGATGTCAAGTAATATTTGAAGATCCGAACAGAGTGCAGAGTTCCAAGTACCATTGATTTAGCCAAATGACCGAAACTAGCAAAGAACCCCTAGACCCTAAAGTTGACACAAAATATCGTACGAATGTAGATCTAGAGAGAGTAGAGAGAGATGTGGAAATATAAATAATGCTTGTCAATTAACATCAGATTGCAAAAAAAGTAGTCTCAGAATTCACTTCATTCAAAAGAAAATCCGAACGGAAGAAATCAATACATTAGGTGTTGCTACTGGTAAAGAATGTTGAATACCCGTTCCTCGTTGCTAAGTTTCTTTCAACGAAGGGCTTCATTGCAGATGATGCAACTGAAACGAAAATATCACGAATTGTCATTTTTAGACTACGGTAACCCGTCTGAAGTGTTGAAGTATGTCAAGGATGATTGTGGACTTTTCTCGGATTCTAGTTTGAAAGAAAATGCTCTGCACATTCAATTTCTCTATTCACCGATTAATCCTGCAGATTTAAATATAATTGAAGGTCGATATCCGGATCCAAAAACATTACATTTTCCCAGTCGCCGTAATGTGCGTCGGGTTGGCGGTGGAGAAGGAATTGCACGTATCGTAAATGTAGATGATGGAGTTGTGGATGCTGCGGGTGAGATATTAAATGTTGGTGATTTCGTATTTCCAAACATACCAGGATTTGGAACATGGAGGTCTGATGCATTCGTGAGTGGAGATGAAGTGAGGAAGATCTGTATGCCTCTTAATCAAAAACTCAACTCTTTTCATAATGATAATAGTTCAGAATTTGATGACCTCTTAATGAGAGCCTCGACCATGTCAGTTAATCCCTGTACAGCTTATAGAATGACGCATGACTTTGAAAACTTAAGTACTGGCGACGTGGTGGTTCAAAATGGTGGCGCTTCCTCTGTAGGCATCGCCGTTTCCCAACTCCTACATTCCAGAGGGATAATGACTATTTCGATTGTTAGAAAAGGCAATCGATCTTCTGAGCAGTTTGATAAACTGCAACGATATTTACAGGAGATTGGCAAAGCTACGATAGTAATTGACGAAAAAGAATTATCAACCAAATATTTGAAAAAGTTAATTTCATCTATATCAAGTAACGAACCAAAATTGGGGTTGAATTGTATAGGAGGCGAATCAGCAACTATAATCGCGAAAGTTCTTGCTCATAGTGGTACTCTTGTTAGTTATGGCGGCATGTCGAAGCTTCCTGTGACGATACCTACGGGCTTATTAATATTTCGCAACATAAAGTGTGTTGGATATTGGCAGAGCAGGTACTCAATCGAATATGCCTTGTGCAAAGGAAGAACTGAAATGCTGAGTAATATAGGTGCAATGATCTTAGACGGGACATTGAAAACTAGGACTCGAGCTTTATTTGATTTAAACGATTTCAAGAGTGCTTTTAGAACATCGAATTCAAGTTCAACAGAAGATCACAACGCTCTCCCTGGTAAAGTACTTTTCAAATGCAATAGCAGGTAATATACAATACAAGACAATGGTCTCTTGAGCGAAAATTCAAACCTGATAATCGAGCTTCAAAGCCTTGCTACCGGTATTTTTCAAGAGGATTGCCTCGAAAAGCACAGCTTTAACCTTATAATGTGGCTTCGAAGCATTTTATCAAACACTGATATCTAGAGTGCTTCAGTTTTCATTTCTCACAACTCCCACCTACTTATTCATTTAAATTCGATTTGTTACTTTACAATTTAAAATCGTTTCTCGTTCTCTATAAGTATTGCAATAGGAGATGTTTAAAAAATAAGTACAGTAAAAAGCGAAATAGCCATCGGAATGAAACAATTAGAAAATTAAACTTGAAATAGTCGTTAACATAGTTTTGGATGGAGACCAGATGAAGATGTAGGATGACGCAATTTCCTCAAGCAAACAATGGATACTAAATCGGGTTGACAACAGACTTCGACAATTTTTAAAAAGAATGTCTTTGTTTCTCTGAATGGATCTAAAAAGATCCAGTTTGTTTATATTTCTCCAATGCATTAAAGATTAAAGCAGATACTTGAAACATCCTTACGAACGCTCTCCACGAATACGACGGGCAAGCTGAATGTCCTTGGGCATGATGGTCACACGCTTAGCATGAATGGCACACAAGTTAGTATCCTCGAAAAGACCAACAAGGTAAGCCTCGGCTGCCTCCTGAAGAGCCAATACGGCAGATCCCTGGAAACGAAGATCAGTCTTGAAGTCCTGAGCAATCTCACGAACAAGACGCTGGAACGGAAGCTTACGGATGAGCAAGTCGGTAGACTTCTGGTAACGACGAATCTCACGAAGAGCTACGGTACCGGGTCGGTAACGGTGAGGCTTCTTCACACCTCCGGTCGCGGGGGCGGACTTACGAGCTGCCTTGGTGGCAAGCTGCTTACGGGGCGCTTTGCCTCCGGTAGATTTACGGGCGGTTTGCTTGGTACGGGCCATGATAATGATAAGACAAAACGAATTTCAAAGTACTAAATTGTGTCCTTTACGAATATATGATTGTGTCAAAGGTTTTATGAAAATATTGACGGCGCGAGCTAAGTTAGTTTCTGCGCCACACCTTAAATGACAGCAAACTACTTACAGCAAATTATTTAGGACGTTGCGCGTAGCCAGAGCTTCTCACAATATCATACATTCGCAATCAATTGCAACTCAAAATATTTCAACAAATTAACCAAACATGTCAGGTAAGATATAAATGAGCCTGTACCCATGCAGTGCATCCATAAGATCCCTGGTATTAATTTGGATTTTAATTTGATGTCATTTGTACTTTCATCACACAGGCCGAGGAAAAGGAGGTAAAGGATTAGGAAAGGGAGGAGCAAAGCGTCATCGTAAGGTCCTACGTGATAATATCCAGGGTATTACGAAGCCTGCCATTCGCCGTCTCGCTCGTCGTGGTGGTGTAAAGCGTATATCTGGACTTATCTATGAGGAGACCCGTGGTGTACTTAAGGTATTCCTCGAGAATGTCATTCGTGACTCTGTGACTTACACCGAGCACGCCCGTCGTAAGACTGTGACAGCTATGGACGTAGTGTATGCCCTCAAGAGGCAGGGAAAGACATTGTACGGATTTGGAGGATAAGCGATTATCAAGGAGCTTATATCTCTGAATTGTTTAGAGAAAATCAACATCAACTGGATCTTGTAAGATCCATTCGTTTACACAAAGATTTCCCAATATAGAGAGGTCTGCATGCTGCATGGTTCTGGCTCGTTTATATTTGTACACATGGGCCATAAACAAACTAATAAGGAATCGTATTGGTTGGTTGTGTCGGATTGTTTTATGATAATATTAATGGTGCGAGCTAAGTTGAATTTTGTGCCACTTCGTTAATGACAGCAAACTAGATCTAGGTACAGCATATTATTTAGGACGTTGCGTGTAACTCGAATCACTCACATTCGTATTTAAATGCTATGTATTCAACTGCAACTAAAAATATTTCAGCTGGATTCTTATTTGACGTCCTTACACCACACCGGTCGAGAAAAAGGGAAGAGCTGAGTGTCATCGCAAAATACGTAGTGACAACATCCAGGCTTTTACGAAGCCCGCAAACGTCATCGCAAAGTACTTAGTGATAATCATCAGGGTATTTTGAGGCCTGCCATTCGCCGTCGTGGTGGTGTAAAGCGTATATCTGGCCTTATCTATGAGGAGACTCGTGGTGTACTTAAGGTATTCCTCGAGAATATTATTAGTGACTGTGTATGCTACACTCAGCACGCCCGTCGCCAGACTGTGACAGCTATGGACGTGATGCATGCCCTCAAGAGAAAGACATTGTACGGATTTAGAGGATAAGCGAATATCAAGCAGCTAAAATCTATAAACTTTTTGGAGAATATCATCATCAACTGGATCTTTCTAGATCCATTCGTTTGCACAAAGAATTTGTTTCGCCAATAGAGGGTTCTGCAAAGTTTTGGTTCTTTAATATTTGTAGAAAGTACAATTACGGTCCAGCGTCAATCCTGCATTGAAATTATTAAAAAGGTATGTTTAGTGACTCCGTCCCTATGGATCTTCGACCTGTCTGGAGGAAGCTCGAAATTTCTGCAATCTGAAACCAGAAAGTACCGAGGTCGGAAAAATAAAATAGATGCATTAAAATTCCCTCCTTCATTCAGTTCATCGTCAAAGTAAATGGCGGCGACAGAATTATGATAGTCTAATTTATTTGATATTCCACGAAATGTACATGTATATTATCAACAATCATGAACGACAAAATGTGTTCCCGATTAAATGTCTCAGAGCTGACACATGAATCATTTTTACAAATCAAGAAGTCAATTCCTTTCTTCGACCTTCAGTACTAAAGTAATCTTTGTCAATGAGTGGATATGATAATATCCAGTTAAAGGTTTGTTTACGATAGACAATCAATAAAAATTGACGACCATTGTCAAATTAGGCGGAGCTGAACTTAGTTACAGCCTTGGTTCCTTCAGAGACAGCGTGCTTAGCAAGCTCACCAGGAAGCATAAGCCTGACAGCAGTCTGGATCTCACGAGAGGATAGCGTTGCCTTCTTGTTGTAAGTAGTGAGTTTTCCAGCCTCAGTGGCGATCCGCTCGAAGATATCGTTGATGAAGGAGTTCATGATGGACATACCCTTCTTGCTGATACCGGTATCGGGATGAACCTGCTTGAGCACCTTGTAGATGTAGGAGCTGTAAGATTCAGTACGCTTCTTGCTGCGCTTCTTATCACCGGCCTTCTTAGGGGCTTTGGCAGAGGATTGCTTGCTAGGAGTCTTGGCCATGGTTGATTGTTTGTTGGAGAAAGTGTAATAATGTTTTTACGAAAGGTAAATTGGAAATTGTGAGATGAGAGAAATGTTCGCTTTCGTCAAGCATTGGACCGCGCCGTAATTTTGTGAGCTAATTTAATATAAATTTTACGGCTCGGTCTAATGTTTACTTTTTGAAAACAATCTCAACTTTCTAATACATGCTCATAACTTACAAAGAACAAAACTTATCAAGTACGAAATAATTCAACAAGCAACATGTCAGGAGGCAAAGGAAAAGGAAAGGGAGGACGTGGAACCGGAAAGAGCACCACATCCTCTGCCAAGGCTGGACTTCAGTTCCCCGTTGGTCGTATTGGCCGTTACCTCAAGCAGGGCAAGTATGCCACCCGTATGGGAGCTGGTGCCCCTGTATACCTCGCTGCTGTACTCGAGTATCTCTGTGCTGAAATCTTAGAGTTGGCAGGTAACGCTGCTCGTGATAATAAGAAGAGTCGTATCGTGCCACGCCATTTGACTCTTGCCATCAAAAACGATGAGGAGTTGAACAAACTTCTGGGTGGGGTCACTATCGCCAGTGGAGGTGTTCTACCCAACATTCACGCTGTCCTTCTTCCTAAGAAGAGTAGCACTAAATCAGCATAATCATTATACCATAATGGTGTCATAAAGTTTGCTCGCAAAACTCAAAAAACTGGATTTTATAAAATCCACTCTTTAAAACAAAGTCATGGTCATGAATGTAATATTTCTGTTTAAGTCAACCACAATTTGTAAAAATATAATTGTTTGGAAAAGCATTGCTTCCGCAATTACTAATGTGTTGTAATAATTTCGAACTCACGGAACATTTATAAATAAATTATTAAACAACTCGGTCACATTTGTAGTTACTTATTTGTTGCCTTCAAAATCAGACCAATAAATATTCGAATGATTACAAAAGTTCAATTTACCGATGTGTTTGAAGTACGAAATGAAAGATCGTAGTTAAAGTCGCACTGAAACCAGAGACAAAGATTGAAAACAACGATCGTGAAAGTTGTATGCTGGAGAACCCCAACTTGGAGCTTGCAAAGCATAAAAGCATACATATTAAAAAAATAATACGTGTACAGTATTATATTCATGTAAATTTTTATTGAGTCAAAGTAGTTTCTTCACGGGTATTCCCAAAGTTCAAGTACATTTTACAACTTTTCGTCGAAGCCGACAGAGCGAGAATGAATTCAACATCCTGCCAACAATCGTGAAATGGCCGGATTTTTTCCATTATTTTACGTCATCATGCCTTGTTACTCGTCTTTCCTGACAGAAAATTGAAAACGTTCCAGCTTCGTGTTCTTCTAAGCGACTTTTTCGCCTCAAAACCTTTTTTGGAATAAAGCATACCCCAACCAAGATCAATTTGATAAGAATCCTTGGCTGAAGAATATCTCATCACTGTACCCACACCATAAAAAGTTTTTACTTCGCTCCCAGGCAGTACAGCGAGAGGTCTCAAATCTTGTGGTTGGATATAGCAGTTCATCTCAACACCATGGCCTTCAACCAGGTGTACACCTGTTCTTTCGTCGACGTTTTTTAAGACACCTGGAAGATTCAGGGACGTAATAAAAACCGGTCCAGACACTTCGCATCCAGATGCCGTCATGCAACCAATAATATTGTTCTTTAACAAATACGATATAGGTTTATGAATACATGGCCAATCAAGAACGACTGTGTAGAATCCAGTTACTTCATTAAATTCGATGATACGACCATTCCCATACTTTGTCTGAACATTCGCTTTTGTGGCGTAATATTGTTCATATAAGACACTTGCCATGCTTGAACTACTCCCTGGAACATGTGTTAAAAGTGCTTTGTCTTCTTTCTTTGATGGCAACAAGTGCTTAGAAACTAGGGTAGAAAGGGATTGCAACAAATTGTTTTGCGTCTTCGCACTCGACCACACCTGCACACTCTCCTTTGTAGCATAAAGTCGACCAAACTCTAAAGTCAATTCTATAATGCGACCACTGTTTTGTACAGTTGCCCTACCATAAGGGGTAACCACTTTTTCGTCAACAGCAAAATGATTTTGCTTCATGTTTACCTTTGAACCAGAAAAGTAGTTGAAGCGTCCACGAGTACGGCGAGGTGATATTCTTTTCGGTGGATCAAATGCAGATATATTTTGACCGCTGATACTTGCTTTCATGAGTAGTCGCCCATGCATAGCGTTTTGGTACCCGAAATCTTTCTCTTGAGAAGAATTTTGGAAATTGTTTACACATAACTTAGACGACTTTTCACTTTTTTCAGAACAGCAACTGATATCAGATGACTCAATATGAGGAGAGGTTGGTAATTGTTTTTCTACAATGGGGGACTTTGCACTAGGTGACGAATCTTTCAGAGAATCATGGAGTGGGGATAAACAACGTTTGTTCGCATCGTTTGAATCAATCCTCGATACCTTAACCTTTTTCGACGCTTCCAGTGACAACCTCTCCTGGTAAGCAGCAAATTGAACATCCATAGGACGCCAGTCTAACTCTACTTCGTACAAATCCCACACGGGATCATATTTGTCTAGAACACGACCCCTGCCAAAGGATGTCGAAACTACATATCTATTAATATCAAAGTCGTAGATAAAGTTCTGTAATTAAAGAAAAGTCTTACCTAGAGTCCCACTACTCCATTTGCGTTCAAATTTTAGAAATCGTACGATACTTTTCTCAGACCTGTCAAAGTCTGGACGAACCTGAGTCAATGATTGGATGCTCAAACTTTCAGCAACGTTTTGGTCATTCAGATGAACATTGACCCGCCATATGTCCTGATTTATTTCAGCAGCTCGCTTCGATTTCGCATTTAAATTAGAACCTCCCGAAGGAAACTTTTCGATGTTCGCAAAATTTTGCGTTGTGTCATAACAAATCTGGAGTAGACTCGACAAATCAAAGAAGCCGTGTTCGTATGCATGTAAGGCTGCACCTACATAAGTTCGAAAGAAGTGTAATGGCGTATTTGAAGAAAGACATTCAGGAATAGCAATTTGTCGAGATTTTCTTGGTCGGTACGTTGGTGTAATTGGAAAGTTTGACGAAATCGTGGTTGTAGTTGTAGTGGATGTTGTTGAAGCATTGGAAATTACACTGCTATCATCTTCGTCAGCTGTGAAGGTACTTTTACTTGTTGGTCCGAAGAACCATTCCTTGTAGCCGTGTGTTTGCTCTTGAGGCTGAACTAAGTGGATATAAATCGCATCGACATTGTCAGGGAAACCGTTCATCATGTACATACCGGCTTTCATATCGCCTTTCATAAAGAAGATGAATTACTGAAAAAATGCACAACTGTATTGTTCCAAAAATATCTCACCTTGGCCGTTATCACCAATAAAAATATGCCCTATCCAAAACGAAAAGAAATTAGCCAATATAAAGTGGTCCTTTTTTACACCGAAAATGGCACTTACGGTACTCTGGAAAAATATTCACGTAGTCTGCAAAGTTTCGATACTTTTTCAAAGCCAACGGTTCATATGTTCGTTTTTGTATAAACTCCGTTCCACTCTTCACATCCCCTGCAAGAAGAGAAGGTGTGCAGTGCATTAGCCCTTTCGCTTTCATCTTCTTAAACTTTTCAAAGCTATGACTTTCTGCCCAGTCCTTATACAAATGTGGGCGTGCACTGAGGAAGACAAGATTACCAGTCTCTCCATCAAAAGCGTTGTCCAATTCGCGGTAAAATGAACAAACTCCTGGATAAATTGTCTTTCTTGAATATCTATTGTCAATCCCCGCGGGCCAATGATTCCCTGAACACGTGAGCGTATCATCAACATCCGAAAGAACTTTGCGCCGTTGCAAGCTGGGTTGTGATTTGAAGTGTTTAAGTATATCCTCCCTTACAACTTCATTACGTATATCTTCATAAATAAGCTTATTCATACAATAGTAGTCGCCTTTCGAATCCATTAATGTTTTAAGACGAGCCAATTTTTCTCCGCGTGACTTCAGAAAAATATTTCGCACCCAAAATTCACCGCGTTTGTTTGCAGATAAACGTAGCGCCTGTAACGCATGCAGCAAATGAACACGGCTAACAGTATTTAGTACACCTAGTCTTTTAACAGCGAGGAGCTCTATGAGGCTCGTTCGGTTGTGTTCTGTTGGACAGCGCTGATGATCTTTGATTTTGTATATGATGAGAGCTAGCTTTACCCTTGCCAATATATAATTCAATCCAGAACCAGCAACCCCACCCATAATATTCAAAATTAATTTCTCACAATTCAATACACGTTGCCTTCGGACCATCCTCTGGATCGTACTAGGAACTAAAACGTCATCAATAATAAGGAGAGCGTTGTTTATTCTAATCAAAAGCTTATTGTAGTGATCAGTTTCAGGGGTAGTTGCAGAATAGGAGGAAACGGACTTTTTGCTCAAACGACTTGACCTACTGATTAGCTCAAACGAATCGGTGTGATTTGTCAAGCTGGTAATGGTCGAAGATGCCCCACTCCGATTCCCGTCACTCGCTTCAGTTCGTTCATCGTAATTCTGCAAACTAAGAGCTGCATGCGAACGACTCAACTGCAACCTTTGACATGACGAAAAACATGTAAAAAAAAATATTGGAGAGCGAACCGACTACATAACTCTGCAACATATCCTTCTCACCTATGCCGATGTCGATCGTACATATTCGTACCAATCCCCGTCCCCATCACAATCAAAAATCCAAGCGAAGGCGACCAAACCCCCACCGCAAACGGTGAATCATTCGCAAAACAAACAGCCGTTGTAACCAACAACGAAAACGTAGTCCAGAACCGATTTTCATTTTCTTGTGCCTCATGAATACCATACTTCCCCTCGTTAAATATCACACAGTACAGAAAGTACAGAAGCGCCAATAAGATGCTTGTAAATATAGGAGCCCTTGCGAACATGGCAAGTATGAGTATAAGCAACCCAAACAGGGTCATGAACAAAATAAGCATCGTAGCCGATCGATCCATCTTTGTTGTTATTTATGAATTGAATTTTGGTTTGCTAAAGGAGAAATCAAGGATGATGAATAATGTGTGTATATTATAATTTATAGAATTTTATTCGAAGAAATGAATAATATCGGAACACGAAAGGATCTCACCAACCCTTATTATATATTATTCTCAATATTTTGTTCTCAGTTTTTTGATTCATTCAGGATTCATGAAATGTGTTCAATCACGAAATGAGCGATGTGTGAATCAACTATGAATAAACTGTTTATTTTATTTTTTATTCGAGATTCTTGTTGAGTGTCGTTGGAGTCGTCGTTGCGATGAGGGAGGAAGGCAAAGGCAATGTACGTGAGTACATGAACTCGTTTATGTTATTCTTACGAGTATGAGTACGAGTCGTTTACTTGCACATTGACACATTCGATTACCAGCCGGTCGACACTTCATACACATCATGCACTCAGAAGTACAGACTAACGGACACAAAAATACATCATGAAAATATGAAGGTGTTGCGCAAAACAGAGACTCCACAAGTTGTCACATTATTTTTTAAAGAAATACTTCTACGAAAGAACATGACTATTCCTGTTGAACAAAATTAGTCATCAAATCAATTGACGTTTATATTTCAATGCTTTGTACAAGTATTATGCCATTATCGATGTCTCACGGGATTCCTGCGGGACTCCGTTATGCTCTTTTTGACCATTCCATCGAACATGATTTTGGCGAGCAACGCTTACTTAATTTCAGTTTATTAAAATAACTAATTCATATTACCCAACAGAATAAGTCTGAGATACTTATTCAACGTAAACTGAAATTAAGTAACAATTGACATTAGCGTTCGGAGAGTAACGAACGAGCCATAGTCAACCTCTTTTGTGTTAAGAGAATATAAAGGAGAGGACGCTTAATAAAAATTGGCGTGAATTAGTCATACAATAATTGCGCTTACGCATATTATCTGTTAGCATGACGGATAAAAATGAGAAAAGTAACAGCGGTTACACATCGAAGAAACCGGATATGAAAACGCCGTATAAGGGATTAGAGAAACACTT
>Ga0209092_10002779_pt1 | contig 15745 bp, 12 predicted proteins | sample FraStrMetagenome_FD_187446 | JGI IMG/M metagenome (GOLD analysis project Ga0209092, IMG submission 187446) | Marine eukaryotic phytoplankton communities from Arctic Ocean - Fram Strait ARC3M Metagenome (SPAdes) (version 2) | ecosystem: Environmental > Aquatic > Marine > Oceanic | place: Fram...
GGATTTGATTTAGTGTTCGGAATAGACGAGGCGGGGCGAGGATCAATAGCTGGTCCAGGTATGTGTTAAAAAATGTTTTCTTTTGATTCTTCAATCTAATCTCAGACCTTTCGATGTCCTAATCGTTAGTTGTTATTTCTGCCGTGCACATCCCTCGTAATGCGACGATTCAAATAGAAGGGTTAAAGGATAGTAAACAAATAAATGAAGAGAGTGAACGCGAAAGAATTTATAATGAATTAATGTTATTGGAAAAAATTAAATGGTCAACGGTTCTCGTATCCCCTCAACGTATCGACGAATTGAATATACAGGAGTCAATTTTGCAAGGAATGAGCGAAGCTTGTTCAATTATGACTTCTAGAGTTGATTCAGACATGAATAGGGCCGTTTGTGGTATCGAAGAGTTTCATTACGATGATAAGGGAATCTATTTTGCTTCAAATTGTGACCAAGAAACGAATATAATTAATGCATACGCGCTCATTGATGGAAACCAAGTCCCGAAATCTATTTCTTGCGAAGCCGAAGCGATTACGGGTGGCGACGGAAGCGAAGCTTGTATTGCAGCTGCATCAATCATTTCGAAAGTCACCCTAGATAGAATCATGAATGAATATGCTATGGAATATAATAACTACAATTTCAATACAAACAAAGGATATAAAACGCTATCTCACGTGAAGGCAATACGGACTTGGGGTTGCTTACGAATTCACCGGAAAACTTTTGATCCCATTAAATTTATGTCTTTTGATGAAAACGGAAAATTGGTTAGTGAGAAAATTTGGAAGAGAGGGAGGATGAAGGTCAAACAAAAGAGGAGTGAGAGTAATAAGTAGTAATCATGGCTACATGTAAAACATTTAAGAAAAATCTTTTTTAGAACTATCTATTTTAAAATTTTCAATCACCTAATTTGTAACAGTTACTTCAGTGTATTACAATATAAATTCCGTAATTTAGAACTCTTCCTATTTTATTTGGTTTGTAGTTGGCTCAATTAGTGTTTATTTGAAATTCGAAATCTGTTTTAGATTTAAATCTTAGCCTGCTGAAGCGCCCTTTCAGGTTCCTCAATGTAAATGTTTGCACTTGAATCTAGTGACAGAAGACTAACGGACATTACTGTTCAAAATCTTTAGAAAGAACCAAAGATAACTAGAAAGCAGGGAGAAATTATGTTCACAAATCATCTAAAAATTGATTAAAGGTTGGTGCATTCTACATTCGAAGATTTGACCTTCCAACATAGCAAAGATTGCTTCGCTACAGAGTTCTTCTCAATTGTGTAAATGATTTCATTCTTTTTGTTACCATTTACATGCATTAAATTACTTTTTCCGGGGTTTATGTCATGTGATTTCAATTCCCAGCAAGCCTTCATGACTTTTACAGTCATGTTTGTAGTTTCGTCACCGTTGTCATCAGCGTTTTTGCTACTAATGACGAAGTATTGTTTGAGCCATTTTGAAAGTGCGATCTTGATCGTCGATGTTAACGATACTTGGTTCACATCCAATGTGATAAACATATGCGATCGATAGCTATTCTTTGAGAATAGAATTCGTTGACGGGCATCATTCAAAAACGAAGCTGTATTTTCCAGACAAGCGATCATTTGAAATAGTTTCATTTGTATAAAAGTTTCTGTACCACTAGGATGTCGTTCAGATGAGCTCATTAGAAAGAGATGCACATCATCCATAATTATCCCACCGAATGGAAGCCTATCTGCGGAGAGAGTCTGTATTGAAAGAAGATACCTAATTACATCTTGAACAGTTGTCGCGTATTTAATCTGTACTCTGCCCAATGCATCCATAGCTGAGGTCCACTTTGCCGTTAACGGATCGCTGTCAGCATAGCAGCATTTGATTGGGAATCCACTTCCGCGTTTCGATTCGTGCTTTATAAATACAACCGAATATCTGCATGGATGTACTGCCGGATCTTGATTTCTAGAAAATTCATCATTCTTACAAATGTTCCATGCCAGATCCATCGCGAAACTCGATTTACCGCATCGAGACGGACCACAAAGCATTCCACATACAACATTTTCATCCATTCCAAGGAGGCCATGCAGGACACTCCCTTCAATACGCGCGGGAACGTCGTAGACAAGAGGAATATGATACGCTGCTGTATTATTGTATTCACAATCATTATCTGTGCTGATGTTAACACCAGAGTTGGTAATTGACGCAGAGATCTCCTCGCCAAGCCATCGCTTTGGAGATTGCGAAGAAATTTGTGCATTCTGGGTGGAAACGTGTTCACTCATTTCTCATTTCTCATTAAAATGTATGAGTTCAAAGTTCCTAACATGCCTAAGACAAGAACTTGCTCTGTCCGAAAACATGAAAACCATCGGCTAATTTATCTTGTTCCAAACTAAGAGTACGAAAATTCAAAATTCACTCACACCAAAAATAACACTATGACCTTTGGAAGCTCCTTTGGAAGGGTTTTACGGATTATGATCATCGCTTTGATTTAAACCATGTTAATTTACTTTTGATTACTTTTGACTGAAAGATTGGGTACAATTATGGTTTGATTTAAACATTTTGATTCCTCTAAAATCGAATTCTCAAAACCTGGTTTGAAAATGAACGATCGAATGATTCGAGTTTCTTATCCGAAATTTCTAGTAACGATGCTGAAAAATTGACATTTCTTTTTATGCGCTTGGATTCAGAATTTGAAAACACCTGGAATCGATTCGTCTGTGTGTAATTTGTTATATATACAGACATTATGTATATAATACAATAGAGAGCTAATTTATGTTTCTATTATGTCCTTTGTATGTAAATACATGTATCGTACACATGAACGAGGTTAGCTCTGGAGCTTCCCATTCATGTAACCCTGGGGTTTGGCGTTTTTTACGAGTAAAACTGTACCGGTAACCGGTAGTAAAACTTATTTCGATGATAAACTTGTACATATCCATCATTCGACTTCATGTGATTGATTTTCCGCCACCAATTTTTCACAGAAAATATTCTCAGAGATCAATAGAATTCAAACCCTCATTACGCGTCCTGGCATTCGTATTCTCCATCTCTATATATTGATATTAACTCTTACGTGACGTTGAAAATGGGTAGCAAGCTAGATAAAAAAGAGAAGAAGGTTAAAAAAGAGAAGAAGAATAAGAAGCGGAAACAGTCTATTGATGAATCATCAACAGCCTCAGCAAATGCTAAGAAGGAGAAAAAGAATGATGCAGAGCATGACAATGGTGTGGAGGAAACGCCGCCTAATGATGGAGAAAAACCTAACTTTTTTAGTGGAGATTTGTTCACGTCGTTGCCGTTGACTGACAATACGCAAAATGCACTTAAGGCAATGGAATTTACGCGCATGACTCAAATTCAACAAAAGAGCATTCCCTCATTGTTGGCTGGGAAAGATATTGTGGGAAGCGCGAAGACTGGCAGTGGGAAGACGCTAGCTTTTTTGATTCCAACGATTGAATTGCTTTTCAAGGCAAAATTTACAAACAAGAGGGGTACTGGAGCCATAGTCATTAGTCCGACGCGTGAACTTGCTATGCAAACATATGGCGTTCTTCGTGAATTGGTGACACACGGAAAACATACGCAAACGCATGGCCTTATTATCGGGGGCGCGAATCGAAAGACAGAAGCAGACAAGTTGGCGAAGGGTGTGAACGTATTGGTCGCAACACCAGGTCGGCTGCTCGATCACTTGCAAAATACAAAAGGTTTTATCTTTCGAAACTTATGTGTGCTCGTTATCGATGAAGCAGATCGCATCTTGGAACAGGGATTTGAAGACGATATGCGTGGAATACTCAAGTCTTTACCAAAAGAAGGCCGCCAGACGATGTTGTTCAGTGCGACTCAGACAAACAAAGTGGAGGATTTAGCTCGTCTTAGTATTCAGAAGTCTGCTGTATACATCGAAGTAGCGAACGAGACGAAGCTCGCGACCGCTGCCGGGTTAGAACAAGGTTATATTACATGCCCCTCTGACAAACGCTTTCTATTACTCTTTACGTTTTTGAAGAAAAACCGAAAGAAGAAGATAATGGTCTTCTTTAGCAGTTGTAACTCTGTCAAGTTTCATGCTGAGCTTCTGAATTATATCGACATTCCATGTATGGACATTCACGGAAGGCAAAAGCAACAGAAACGAACAACTACTTTCTTTCAATTTATGAAGGAGAAAACAGGAACTCTTTTATGTACAGACGTTGCTGCGAGAGGTCTTGATATTCCCGAGGTTGATTGGATTATTCAATTTGATCCACCGGATGATCCAAAGGAGTACATCCATCGGGTTGGAAGGACTGCTCGAGGGGCAACAGGGTCTGGTAGAGCCCTTCTTTTTTTGACCCCGGAAGAGACAGGCTTCCTCAAGTATTTGAAGGCCGCTAAAGTGTCTTTAAATGAATACGAATTTCCTGCGAATAAGGTAGCCAATGTGCAGTCACAACTTCAGCGCTTGATAGAAAAGAATTATTATTTGAATAAGTCAGCAAGGGATGCGTATAGAAGCTATCTTCTTGCTTATGCTTCTCATGCACACAGAAATATCTTCAATGTGCATCAGCTTGATCTTCAGGCTGTGGGAGCAGCTTTTGGTTTTACCACTCCGCCACGAGTAGATCTTCCTTTAAGTGAAAAAGGTGATAGATCACAAGGTCGAAAACAAGGACGAAGAAAACATGATTCTCGAACGCAGCGGATGAGTAATGGTCACACTTTTTCAGCAAGCAATCCATACGGCGCCAAAATGTCGGGAGATAAGAGACAATTTTCTCATTAGCTGAGAAAATATAGCAAAGATGACTCTTAACAAACGACGAGATTCATTTATTCAAGCTTTTGTTGCTTTTAGGCTCCCTGGAACCTTAAATTCCGAAGTTCGCCAACAACGTTCCAAGGTTCCAAAGATATATCATTCCACTAAAGCCAATTGAGATTAGCTGGCAATATTAATGTAAGAAAGTGAAAATCTAAATGAAGAAAAGAATATATAGGAATTGCGGTGTTCGTTTTCTATTCATACTTCATACCCCACAGATGGCACCCATTTATTCACATAAAGTACATCGCACCGCTGACTACCAGCTTTGTTCTCTCAATTTTCTTTCTCTTCACTCTTACTCATATATCCTGCCCAGCTAGCCTCATAAAGCTCTGCAATATCAGGATCGAGCAAAAGCCTACCTTCAATCGTTGACAAATACCATTCTTTCTAGAGAGATCTACAGGGAGTCAACCTACGTCAGCTGCTGCATTTATATCTTAGTGACCAACGCAAGTCATGATCACGGCTACTACTCACAATGTAAAATCAAAAAATGTATTAACATGTAAATTAATATATTCACGTACACTAGTCTAGTTGGCTGACTGGATTTCTGTTGGAAATAACGGAAAATGGGCGGTAGAGGTAGAGCACTATCTGTAACGTCATTTATGCCTCAATTAGCCCGCGCTAATAATTCAAATTTCAAATACAACAAACGCTAATTTATATTCCCATGAAGGCAAAAATCACTTCCACGCTTGCCCAGAACTGCACACTTGCACAATAATAGACTTAACTCTTTCCACTCTGTAGATAGATTAATGTTAAAAGGAGAGAAGACTAAAAGCAACAGAGAGAGAGAGAGAGAGAGAGAGAGACAGAGGCCATAATTATATGCATATAAATACAACAAGCATGGACTTTCACACCACCCATTCTAGCTCTGGCAATATCACTGCATGTAATGACAACGAAACGACGATGATGCTAACACAGGAAGACTTACACGACCTCGAACCTTCACCATCGAGCCCCTGCTCCTCACCATGGTCCGTAGCATCCAATGACCTCTTAGAGGCCGTAGAGCAAGTGGATAAAATAATGTTCGATGTGCAATATCCCCACAATGACATCTCGGGCACACCCAGAGCTGATAACTTATCCCGATATCCCTTTACAGATGCTGCGTCAGAAGAGAAGGTCTCATCTAGAAAGGTGTTGGATGAGATTTCTGCAGAGCCTACAATGGAAGTGAAGAGGAGGAAGAGGCCTGACCCTCAGGTAGCATCCGTTGCAGTTGTGAATGAAGATATGCGTATGGTTGTCGCACCTACGCCTGTAAAAATCGAGCGAAAACTCCAGCTGGTAGAGGAAGATGAGGAGGAGAACCAACGAGTGTGTATGCCAAATGCTCCGAAGAAAATTCGTAGGAGTGCGGTGTTGGACGATAGGGCGCATGTTTTGCCTCCTCCTGTCAGTGTATCGGATCGAATTGAAGCAGCAGCAGTACAATTAGGATCAGTTAAAACAACAGCAGCAGATGATAAGATCGAAGAGCAAGAGAAGGCAAAAGAAGGTTCAGATACAACCAAAGATGAAGCATCGCTAGACACTACGGCAACTGTAAAAGAACCTCAGCCTCACTATGAATGCAAAGATGGTGAAAAATGCGAGGAAATAGTCACGACCGACATCGAATCATTGTCAGAAAACACGAAATGTCCTCCTCAGTTGGAATGGAAAGATGGTGAAGAAGATAAGGGTGATGATACCACCAAAGTAATGCTACAAACATTAGCAACATCAGAAGAATCTCTCCCTCAATCAGAATGCAAAGATGACGAAAGACATGATACAGAAAATGAAACCCAAGGCAAGATTCAAGAAGATACATCCATAAACAACCACAACACATTGTCAAGCACAACATCAACTTCAGAAACAAAATCTCAGCCTCATTCAGAACAGGAAAATCGTCAAGAAGGAATGGAGGAAGATACTAATACAACAACAACGACATTCACTAAATTCGCTTTACAAATGAAGGAATTAATCCAGCGCCTGACACAATTGGAATCACAAACTGCGAACCAGCAAAATATAATTCAAACACTTGAATCTGAATCAACTCGTTTCAAAGAAATTCTCCAACATCGTAACGAACGAATTGTTTCTATGGAAAAAGAATTGGTACAGTTGCAACAACAACAAAAGACTACAGCTACTGACATCTATGATCTGAAGACTATGAATCTTAAGAAACATCTTAGCTCCAATGCCAATGCGAACGTAAATGATAAGATCATTTTGACTCATAAACAAATAGAGACGGAGCATCTACCATTGGTGACAACGAAGGTTACCAATCACAACCACAATTGCTACAAAGACGATCGTAACAATAATCCCAAACGCAAGCGAAATGCATCCGCAGCTGCGGCTGTGAGTCCGTCATCCACTGTCAGCAAAGGAAAGCATATAAACAAGTATCCTCGTCAGCTGACGGAAGGAGTACAAACTCATGTATGCAATTACGAACATCTATTGATATCCTCTAATGAATCACCCAGTCTCGCGATTCATCTCAAAAAGCACGAGCAGCAGCTGTCCAAGAAAGATTACGTATGTGCGAGTATTGATATATTGGCGCGTAAATTATCATCTTTTTCCTCGCCCAATGATGGAGATCCTGTTATGAAGAGAGCAACAGCGGCATTTGTCTGCAGCAGTCCAGCACAATGTTTCCGATCGCCGTCCTATATGTATGCGATTGTGACGAATATGGATCAAATCTATGTCTCGTCCTCTTCTTTAAGCAGCAGCAGTAGCAGTGGAAATATGAATGTCCTGCCTTTAGGCTTAAATCTATCCACGGGGAGGTTTAAAATTAGCAGTAAAGACAATTATCAGTACAATAAATTATTATCCGGGATGAAAATTGGTGTGCTGCTTGGAAACATGCCAAATCCTGATACCCGTCGTAAGGAATGGGTGCATTTGCTCGATGCGTGTGGAGTCACTACTGATGTGGATGATAATAATTATGATTTTTGGCTTTACGTAGATGGTCAAAATCAGATAACTCCATTGATTGAATCCATGTTTTGCGATAAGAATGATCAGGTTGTAAGTGCAAAGTGGTTGCAGCAGTGTATTACGAAACGTAAGCGTTTGGCTTGGAAAAATTTTGTCTTGTCGCGAAACAAGTTTGATCGATTATGGGACCAAAATCGAAATATCATTTTCGAAGTTGGAGATTTGGTTGATGTTGGAAGCGACGATCGTAAGAGTGGTTCTAAAATCGGCCGTATCACCTCGTTGAAATGTGATCAAAAAAATCAAGAAATGTACCTTGCTACTGTCGAGTTATTCCGAGTCTTTGCTGGAAATCAGGTAGTCGACTCTAGGAATACTTGCGATGTTTCGTTGAGAGATATACGTTCACATATACTTATGTTTAAAGGTAAAGAATATCGTGTAGCTGGATGTGAAATGGGCTCTGACGAGAATGTATATGTTCAAAAAGTGTTGGGCGTTGGTTCAGGAGTTTGAAAGAAATAGAGGCTCCTTTACTCATATATTTTACTACAGAGTCAATCTTTTATGGTAATTCTAGTAAAATAATTAATACAATTGAATGAATACGTACAACAGCATGTTTTTACAGGATTTATTAATATTGCCTACATGTACATTTACTCGACCCTTTGTTTCATTGTCATCGTATGCACAGAAGTCTCTTGGTTTGTCAAATGAAATTTGGCAAAGAGCCAATTATTACGTTTCTCCTCTCTTGTTTGTGATCGAATAATTTTGTATCATTAGCATCAAGCACCAAAGTAAGTGTGTGAAAGACAGTTTGAAGCAAATACAATATAACTTAATCTTTTATTTGGGGAACTTATGGTTACGGTATCTTAGGTCTGTTGAATATCAAAGTATTTTTGAGTTTAGAGCCTACCGCAACGTCGAGCATTGACAAGCTCACTGGCAGTTTCTTTCGGCAGATATAATTTATCAAAAGGCATGAGTTGTAAGCTAGCGCTAAGACACATGGAAAAAGAAGAAGATGCAACGTAATATGGTTTTGTTTATAAATTATAGCCGCCTACATGATAAAAAACCTAACGAGCAACAACTTTTCTCCTAGTTTGTGTCCATAGCAGAGTTCACGACATTTAGCTTAGCGTCTTCCTCCGCTTCCCCGATCACGAAATCCTCCCCCTCCCCTGAAATAACCTCTACCGGTGAGAAATCCGCGTTCGCCTGGAGGACCTCTACCACTATGATATCCGCGTCCACCTGGAGATCCTCTTCCACGTGGGGCCCGATCATAATCTGGTTCAGATTGATGAAAATACGGGGGTGGTGGTTGTGATGGGTAACGACGAGGAGGATAACTTGTTGGAGGACGATTATGATAGCCGTTATCTAATGAGACTACAAATTCCGTATCTTCATTGCGATGACGGTTTTGGCTACCAGACGACGTAAAGCTCCCACTACTACTGGGCCGATTACTTTCCGATGTATGTGGCCGCTTTCCGCCTCGAGATGACGACCCACCGTGTTCGTCCTTACCACTTGACGTCTTTTCATCGTCTTTGCTGCTGCGACTAGAACGTTTGCTTTTGGAATTGCGATCGCGATCACGGTGATGACTTCGTGAAGAACTCTTTTCGTCAAGGTCGCGTTCGCGATCACGTTTTCGACTGCTGCTTTTTGACGTCGACGATTTACCCTTCTTCTTGTCCTTTTCTCTATCCTTATCTTTACCTTTTTCCCGACTACGCTTGTCGCTGTGTTTATCCTATATATATTCTTAAAATGGGCGTACACTTGGTATACAAAGGGTCAACAATTAAAACCTTACCTCGCGTTCTCTTTCTTTTTCACGCTTGTTACTTCTGCGTCCACTTGGATTCTCGTGTCCCTCATACGACCTCGACTCACTATGATCAATGTTTCGATTGTCAGGTCCGTGATAGGGTGGATTATCATAATGTCGCGGATAATCATAATGATGTGAAGGTGGGGGTGGATATTCTTGTTGATGTGGATGACGAAGTGGACCACGATATGGTGGGTGGTGGTAGGGTGGACGAGGTGGTGGAGGTACTCCTCTGTGATGATTTACATCATAAAAGGGAGCACTGGGTGGTAGCGGATGCTGCTTCACAGAATGGGGGCGTGGAAAGCGGTTTTTGTTTCTATCAGTTCGATGGCGATGGTGTTTTTTGTCTCCAATATCTTTTTCCTTCGCAGCGTTGGTATTTGCTGGACCCATCGCATAACCAGAAGGAGGCTTACTAGGGGCTGACTTGGACTTAATTGGCGAAGTTGATTTATAATGGTTACGACTCTGCTGAGAAGAGCTAGCAGACTCAACTACTTTCTTCATCTGGTGAGAAGCGTCTGGCCTATTTATCAAGTTATCAGGTTTTGTGGTTTTATCGGGTTGTTGGTCAATAGCAATATTTTCGACCCGCTCAGACTTACTAGTTTCAATTTCCATTCTATTCTCGTTGTGCGATTGTTCAATTTCGCTCTTTATATCGACACTAATAGAAGTTACTTCTTCCGGCTTAACTTTTTCTACATCCGGTTCTTTTTCTGTTACGATCGGCGCGGCAACAGCAAAAATGTCGCCTCCAAATGCATCCCCTCCAAATGGATCATCACCATTAAAACCCAACTGTTGAGCAGCCTGAGAACCTACGTTTTCGTCAGGATCATCAACTTCCTCCATTATATTGCCAGACTTTTGATTGTCCGGAATATCTTGCCCAGTGACGTCATCCACCTCCTCGACGTTCGTGACAACTTCTTCATACACTTTCATTACACCTTCTATAAACATATCAACAGTTTTACGTAACGGAATGTTAGGTCTGAGTTCTTCCGGATTGACTCCTTCATTGCCGGTGATAGGACAGCGGTAATGGTTCTCAAGTAGCTTTTGCCTTATGCAATGCTCACATGCAGTGCGGCCTTCAAGATCCCAAGGCAAAAACATTGCAGTGCGAGCAACATTATGACAAATGGCACACTGTAAGTGTTCAGGTACAGTTGTGTTAGTAATGGTCAACGCATGTATTAAATTATTTTGCGAAGAGTAAGCAGACTTCCCGCCCTTGTGTACTACGAGGGCTTCAAATCCTAAAAGGTTTGGTTGTAACTTTTCCTCTGTAGCTTGGGCTCCTGAAGTCGACGAGGTTGGATCATCATCAGCCGATAACCCTGGAATTGCAGGCGTGTTCATAGAAGAACTCATAAATGTACGTGGTATACCTGTCGCGCGTTTTTTCGGTGCACCATTTTGCTGCTGTGCCTGCAACTCTCGCATCTCCGGATCAGCATTGCGCTTATTCGAGACTGTCATTAATGCACGGTGTTGGTTTGCTTGTAATTGCTGTTGTTGTTGAAAATATTGGCCCTTGTTGTTCATCACAACTCCACCTAAAGAAACGTTGTTTAATGGTACAGCGCTTTGGCCGGCAACCCACGATTTGCTAGTAGCACCGGGGCGATACATGTTAGCAGCTCCAGTAATAGCTGCCAGTTCTGCTTCTTCCGAATTTGATTGATTACTAATATGATGATTATTATTACGAGTATCAGCAACATTACTGTCTTCGTTAATATCCACAAGTTCTTCTTCGGCCTCATGCGTCTTGTGCGTATAAAACTGATCGGTATTCACCAACATTCCATTTTCACCCGTCGCATTGCTCGTCCCCATCTGTTGTCTTCTTGCAGGAGCTGCCATGCTTCCAACGTCTGCCATACCACTTTCCAACCGTGCTAGACGAGCTAACAACCCGGCACCCCTTGCAGATGGAACTCTTTGCACGATTAAACGAATACCACGTAAATCAATAAACTCTTGTTCGTTATTTTGTTCGATCAATTCTTCATTCGTCGCGGCATTCCGTAACTTTAAGTCAAAGTCCAACACAGTTTTACCCTTCGTTGATCGGCTGTCCAATTTTCTATGCTTCACAATGGCTCGTTTAATGTCGAACAACTTCGCCCTCCCCGTTCCGGGAAGATGCAATGCCTCATAATTTGGCATGGAACGGAATTTAAAGTGGACCGTCGCCATGTTAAAATTTAACTGTTATCCGAAAATTTAGCTTGCGACGCGATCCTATGTCTACTGACCTCCAGAAAACGGCCCCTCTCTATGAAAAATGAAAACTAAAACGTGATACGAGCGTGTTCTTTTTTGTGTATTGGGTTGTTACATAGACTCCTCTATCGTAAATGGTGTTCTATTAACCAGGATATTGCTACTCCAAAATGAAAAAAGCTGAAATGAAGATTGTTCTAGATCAAGGGTCGTGCGATGTCCAATGTCCAATGTGTAGCGGTGGCGGTGCAGTGTGGGTTGGCGGTTGTTGATCGGTGGTCCTACAAATGTACTCGTGCGTGTCTGTGACTCTGTGACGCTTTTGTGCGATATGATGATGATGTTGATTCTTTCGCAATGTGCGAACATAGATACCCCCTGGCATGCTCGACATTGGACCCCAGAGTTTTCAAAAATATGTATGAATTATATTCCAAATTCCAACAGTTGTAAGTTGTATGGTGTATAGTTCAGTGTTCAGAGAGGTCGTATTCTTCACCAGAGCAAAGTTTTTTGTTGGGACACACTGTTTTACCGATAGTGTAGAAAAGTTACTCTCGGTGATAAGGTGCATCCACGTGAAGATGCGCTCAACAGTGCTTAGTATAGGTGTCTGATTTACCATCGACATATGAGCTACGACTTATCTACCTTTTCAAACTTATACCTATTTACGTCCCAAATAAAAAGTATACTTTCGTCCGTCACTAATCTCATAAGTTGGTGAAGCAGTTAGGGAAAAGTGGGTACGATGCTCTCTTCCAGAATAAAGTTGAATTTAAGTGACCGAAAAAAGTATAAACACGAGCTTAATCCTTCATTCTTCTGATAATTTAACCTAGCTTTGGAATGAATGAACCAGCAACATTGTAGTACAGCTCTTCGCGCTTACTCCAGCGTTTCTCAGTGGTGTTTGCGTCCAAACTCCAAATTCTCCCCTTATTCACACATAGTTGCAACAACTGGTGGGTGCCATCTGCAATTGCAAAATCGAACACATAAAACAAAATCCCTTCGGTTAGTCGCTCTTGTGCTTTGACCAACTTTGCGTTTCGCTTCTCTGCCAAATTTTTTCCGATCACTTGGACGTCTTCGCCAAGAGCCGAAACACTCGTCGTGGTACTCTTAACTGGCGTGGAACTGACTTTAATGTTCTCCCTAGGATCAACTAAATCCTGCCACTTAACATCATAAGCCCCAACTTCACCTTCAAATTTGTTCCACCCACTAGGTGCAAGGATAGTCCATCCTCTGTTGCTATCTTGATATTTTTCTAACAGACCACCCATTCTAGTTGTAACCTTTGGTGTTTCATCACTTGGGTATGCAAGCGCCGTTGACGTCGAGACGCCAAATACAGCAGCAGTAGCTGCGGCGTTGGATATTTGTTGAAACGCAGCTCTTCGAGAAACTTCTGTCTTGGTACATCTAGATGGGTTCGTTGTCAAAGCCGCAACGTTGCTAGAAATCAGTAAGATCGATGATGTGATTGATAGCTTCATAGTTGTTATCGGAAGAATGTCGTCCACATTGTGTTATTGTTGTTGCGAGGAACATCGTTTTGGCGCTGAACCTTGCTAAACTGCTGACTGCCGCAGTAGAGCCAACACGCATGCACTGCTTTTTCGTGCTGCGTGCTGATTCCAAAACACACACCGACTGTTATTTTTCATCCAATCTACCCTTCTCTACTCTCTACTCTCTACTCTCTAATCTCTAATCTCTAAAATCTATACATTCTTGGAGACGTACTCAAGGTAATAATAGAAAAGAATAGTGGCGAAAAGGATATATATTATACTAACATGCCTTTAGGCATTTTGTTTATTAGGAGTTCAAGTGATGAGTGTTTCAATTTCTCGGTTAAATCCAATCGCAATCATTATGTTTATATCCATCCCTATGATGAGGGCACTTCCAGCGTTTTCAAAAAGAAATATTGGAAAAGTTCCATCCATCGATTTTGAATCGGTTCAATTTTTCGTCGAAGGAGACTGGGCGGGACATTCAGTGAACTTGAGTGAGAAGACAGGACGAGTCGTACCGGTTCCTGATCACGTGGTTCCAGAATCTTTATTAGAATGGGGTCAAGGTCCCGACGTAAGTTTGTTAAACCAAATGAGTTCTGTTCACATTCCATTTTAATCGTTGGATGCCAGACGCTGGAGGTTTTAACAAGCGATGAACTCGTGAGTTGCGAAAAGGATAGCGAGCTTCAGAAAACTGACGAGTCGTTTACCAGAAACCCCTATTTATCCCGAGTTGAGGTTGAAGTCATGCCTGAGGTTGGCTGTGGCTTAGATAACCTCGATACTATGAAAAAGGTTACCAATATTACTTTGGGATCAGTTGAGGTTTTACATAGTTTCGAATCTTTTCCCCTAAATGGGTTGCTTGTGTTGTCTCAAACGAAAGAAGTTCGCCCGTCGAGTCAGCATCATGGTGAAAAACTCTACAACATTAATTTCGAGTACGTGTCATTATCTGAAAAGTTCTTAATTGAGAATGACGACGATACACGCAGTTCTTGTAATAGACTACGACTTAATTTTGTGTTTAATCCTCTAAGGAATTCAATCATCAATCAAATTAATTTAGTTAGAGAGCGTCGAGTATGTGATAAAACGACAAGAGGAACAATAGCTGATGATGGTGGTTTGGACGCACGAACTGTCACGCAGTTGATCGGCAATGCAAAGTTTAACGCAAAAGACTTGGAAGATTGTTGTATTGTATCCAATGAGGAAGATTGCCCTGTCAAGTTTCTTTTACCAGAGTGTTTGTCCATATTTTTGTATGGGGGCAAGGGTGATGGTAACGACATGGGTTGTATTCAACTTATCATCGCCCATGAAGAGAACTCCAGCTCTAGAAGCAGAAACATAATCTATCAGGTAAAGTTTAATCAAGGACAAATCATTGAACACGAACTAAAAGCAAAGCCATTCATATCCAGACCTATCCCATGATTTGAGAGTGTAGAATTTGAGAGGGGAAAGAGAGCAATAGAAACTGGGATGGTTCATTCGGAAATAAAAAATTCCAAAACTATTCTCCAGTGGACTCCTACGAAAAATTTCCCTCGGCTTAAAACAGATATTGAACACATGTAGTGTCCAACTAAAAATAGGGTGAGATCTAACAATTAACTACTGTGACCTACGATCATCGTACTGCTAATCACACCATATATCTCAGTCCAGGCAGCTTTCGTCTCACCCGTAAACGCGTTCCTTTGGCGGCCTCGAGAGTCGCAAAACAAGGCTTGTCCAAGAACGTCTTAGTGAGGTTCGAGCACTCCATAGGCTACATGACGTTTTCGCAAATCTCTTAAAACGGGAGGGAGATTATCAGCCTTGTATGCTTCATGCATTTGAACGGCGATGTTAATGTTATTATTTTGCAATATAACATTGCGAACATCTTTTGTTAGTTTTGAAATATTACTTTACGAACATCCCTGTTTTTTCCAATCGCAACACCGGTAGAGGTAGATGTACGCAAGTTATTACCGGTAGTTCACCTATCCAACACAATTATATCTCGAAATACTCGCGCAGTTTCAACAGACGACCCATAATCGTCCATCGTGTGGTCTTGTGTGCGACTATATTTATTTTATTAAACTTGAATACAAAGAATAGATAAATCTTCCATCTTTCATGTTTACATAGGAATAAAGAGTATTTTTGACAAAGACAAAATTCGGTATCTAGTAGACTAGGTAATTTCGTGAAAAATTCGGTATCACGTAGTTTTTTGTCATGAACTTCTACTTATGAAAACTACCATAAGTAATACGAATTTTAAATTTTTTTC
>Ga0209092_10002782_pt1 | contig 15734 bp, 8 predicted proteins | sample FraStrMetagenome_FD_187446 | JGI IMG/M metagenome (GOLD analysis project Ga0209092, IMG submission 187446) | Marine eukaryotic phytoplankton communities from Arctic Ocean - Fram Strait ARC3M Metagenome (SPAdes) (version 2) | ecosystem: Environmental > Aquatic > Marine > Oceanic | place: Fram...
TTTGAATTGTGAAATCATTTCATTGTTTAAATGACTTCTACATGGTCATTATGACGTAGGCAGGATGTGTTCTTAGGTAGTAGCTGTGGCTATACCTTCGTTGTACTTGTACTTCATGAAACCTCAAGTAAATAGGATACATAGGCCATAATTTTAAACATATTTGTAAGTAATAATGATACACACGTATACATATGAACATCATGATAATTGCATTTTTAGGATATTTTTTACAAGCGAGATTTCTGCATTTGGCTTAACTACACTTACAAGAATTTCATCAAAAAAATCGGTGCAAGTATGATGCTAGCTACGGTATATTTGCTGTTCGTGTTTTAGGGTTACGTTTGTCACAAGAACCTCACATTTGCCAAAAATAGCGATGATAAAAAATTCCAGAATTGAAAGTCAGTCTTGTTTGATGTTTAACTAAGGAAGGAAAAGAATGAATGGATATTCAAGAAGACAAATGTTCTCATTTTACGAAAGAGATTACAATGAGTTTTTTCCTGCATTGAATCGAATGAATTGTATTTAAAAGAATGTATCGGTCACTTTATCTTTCACAGTTTTAGTTTACATATGTTCGTTTACTGCTTTCTCTAAAGCACAGATCACCATGTAATTTTTGGTCTCGGTCAATATTTCTGCTGTATTCCGTAAATCATTTTTACGTTTAAACTTTTTCTCAAAGCAGCACCCACGCAAAAAACTAGTGCACTTCCAGTGAAAAGAATTTGTGTGAAATAGTTCACTGGATGAAATCATGTTGAAACAAGATATATGGGAACACAAGCAGGAGTTTCTGAATTATGAGAGTCTTCGAAAGCACAAAATAATATCTTGAAAGCAATTAATTAGTTGCTGTAGGCTTATTTAGATGGTCGACACGACTGATCTTAGGTTGAAGAAATGATACTCGATCCCATATTCATATACCTAAGCTTTTTTATGTGATTACGGTCTTTACCAACTTAAAATAGAATAAATTACGAAGGGTCATGTAGGCCGGGTTGCAAAAACTTCCTCAAGCGAAAAACTTAGGTACAAGTCGTGTTGAGTACGCAAACACGATTTCAATTAAATCTAAATAGAAAATAATTTATTAGATGAAAAATACCCCAGACATTTATCATGACCGGTCCCAAGATGTATTGTGACATAAAGAGCCTTCCGTATGAGAAGTTTTTCTCATTATTTTGGCCTTCGTTCTCATAATGTTCTCATATTGCTTTGTGCAGCAACTTCTAATGTGCATCGACTCAAGAAAAAAGGGACCGAATCATCTTTCTTTTCATATTAAGCTCAATAATTCACTTTTATTTTTGAGAAGAAAATGGGGCAGCTGTAATCGGGTGTACAGATATACACCGAGATCTGAATTTATTCTTTATTACAATGTTGAGCAAAAGAAAATAGAATTCGATTCAATGGATCATCGCTACAATCAAACATGCAAAGAGCTCTCAAAAATCAAGTCATGCCAACATCATCTAAGGAAGAGGTTGCCTCTCTCTGTATTTCTGATGTTCGCAATATGTTTTATCTTTGCATTTTTGAACGTTGTGTGCTTAGGAAGGAAATTACATTACACTGATGGAAGAAGTCTACCTCCTGGAAATCTAAAATTAAGACCTCAATCATTTTCAAGCCTTGATAAACATAACGTTGAAAGACTTCATGATTCAAGTGACAATGTACTAAAACCATCATCCATATCTACATTAATATCATTGTTTCAAAATATAAACCCTCAAGAACCTATTCAAAGCCCTTCTCTTTCGCCAGACCAAAAAGTCTCAGTAATTCTGATGAATTATTCTCGTCCACGTATGATTCAAGAATCAAGCCTCATGGACACACTCATTCAGCATCCCAATGTCGGTGAGATCATGATACTACACGCAAACCCAAATACGCGTTTTGATTATATGCACGAAAAAGTATTCAATATTGACGCAACGGAAGAAAATGATTCTCTTGGACTTAGCCTTAGATTTTATTTTAGCCAAATGGTAACCTATGATTGGGTTTTGCATGTTGATGATGATATGGAATTTGAACCAGAAGTTCTTACTAAGATGTTATTGGAATTTCAAAGCAATACAAAAAGGATTGTTGGAAGATTTGGGAGGAATATACATCGAAATAGGGACTCGTATTGGAATTGGTATGCTCGATGGTATAATGGATATTCATCAGTTGATACCCATTTAAAGAGTGACGTTATTTTAACCAAGTTTATGGTTATGGAACGAGAATTATCAAAAGAGTTTTTTGAATATGCCCATTTGATATGGGATGATATTATATTAAAGCAGGGTGAGGGACCTCTGTGGAATGGAGAAGATATATTTATGTCATTAATTGCAAATCATGTTTATGGTTCGAAAAATAATTATGCTATGGATTGGTTGGAGGTTCGAGATGCACCAGAATCGTTAAAGGATTATAAATTTGGAAAATTTGATGTAAGTGGGGGGCACATGGGACTTAGTTTTTGGTCTTGGGAATGGTGGCAATCATTATTGCGACGAAATAGGCATTATTCCTATAGAGGAATGCTCTGGCAGGTAGCAGAGTCACGGCTGAATAAGTTGTCACAAAATGGATTTCTGAATGGAGGAGTGGATGGTTTATCGTCTCAAGAAGAACTAGATAAATTACGAATATAAAGTTGTTTTATAATATGACAAAAGCGCATAATATTGGATTTCTGTGAAAAACAACAAAAGCATTTATCGTCTCATCTAGCAAGACTTCTCATGAATTATTGTCTTGTCGAAAACTAAGTTTTGTTCTTAGTAGATGCCAATGAGCTCAAAAAATTGGTCCCGATCTTAATTTATCATACTTTGTCTTTCGTATATTTTCGTCGTAGAAATGGATCCAAGATTATTATGATTATCCAAGATCGTTGTCACAGCAACGGAATTTCTTCTGTAGGCACCTTTTTCATATTCCATCCCATCAACATCCATCAACAGAAAATTCATTACACTTTGTCATTCCTCTAGCCAACAGCTCGAAAATGGTATCTTTCAAGAAAAATCGAAAAGAATCCAATACCTTAACTTGTGTGTTATATCTTTTTTTCATGCTACTACTTCAATCTGAGAACCGAATTGTTGATGCCAGTGTGATCAAAGTGCCTCTCCACAAGATCCCGGATGAAAAAATGGTATCAAACCACTTACTGAGAGGGAAAGACACCGGATCTAAAGATAAAAAATATCCAAAACCTCAAATCGAAAAGACAAGAACCTTGAAAAAGCTCTTTCAACAAATACACAGCAACACATGGATGCATTTAGAATCTACAACCACCAAAGAATCTTCATTTGACACATTGAAAGCAAAACCTGAAAATATAATTATACGAGATATTTCTGATGTACAATATTTTGGAAAGGTTGAAATTGGCACTCCTCCACAAATTTTTAACGTTATTTTTGATACAGGCAGTTCCAATCTTTGGGTTCCTGAAGTGGGATGTCAAAATTGTGGTATTGATGCGTTTGGACCTAAAAACAAATTTGATCCAAACGAAAGTTCTACATATGTTGCAGATGGTTCAGACTTTAGCATATTGTATGGTTCTGGTCCTGTGAGTGGCGTATTTGCGCAGGATAATCTTGTTCTTGCCAACGATATTGAGGTAAAGAATCAAACTTTCGCTATGGCAGATGACATTTCTGGGTTAGGCTTCACATATATTTTTGGTGGATTTGATGGAATATTAGGAATGGCTTTTCGATCTATCTCTGTTGATCATATTAGTACTCCTATTGAAAATGCATTTGCTCAAGGTACTCTAGATGATGAGGTATTTGCATTTTATTTGGGGAAAGATGGGCCAGGAGAGTTAACAATAGGCGGTGTGGACGAAACGAAATATACGGGGGAGTTTCACATGATAGATCTTGTGGCTACGACATATTGGGAAATTCAACTCAGTTCTGTCAAAGTTGATTGCAAAGCGTTGCCACAAACAGCAGGTAATACTGCTATAGTTGACTCAGGAACTTCATACATTACTGGGCCTGTCGATGCAGTTGATGAAATTGCAAAAGATATGGGTGCTCAAGATTTAGGAAATGGACTTTACACTATTGACTGCGATAAAGCAGAAACAGCTCCAATTATTTCATTTGAAATCGATGGCCTTGATTATAATTTTAAGGGTGAAGATTTAGTGCTTCAAGCAGGGAATATTTGTATTTTAACCATATCGTCAGGTTATTTTGGTCCATACGGTCCGAAATGGATTCTTGGTGATTCCTTTATGAGAAAATACTATACCAAATTCGATATGCAAAAGAAGCAAGTTGGTTTTGCATCCCTTGCTGATAGCTAATCCGTAATTTATGCCATTTAAGAAAGTTAATTGTAAACGAAAAATACTTTAAAACCTATCTTTCACTAGCCGTTAAAAGCTTAAGTTAGAAATTGAAAGGAAAAGCTTTATGATGTAAACCAATAAATTTCCCTATCTGAAGGATTAAGTCTTTCATAGCTTGTCACTCATCGTTACAAGAGCTCCTTTTGTGCTAGGTTCATAAATTATGTAATGATAATGAGACATGATCTCCTCTTCCTGATGCTGTGAAGGAGGATGAGAAAGGATCCCAGCCCAAGTCCGTTCAGCAAAGTGACCCTCCTCAATATTGTCTCCTCGCGATAAACTTGATCGTATATTTTTAAACATTTCCTTTGGAACTCTTTCAATTAGTGATCTCTTGACAGCAAAGATACCTCCATAGCAAACCTGCGTTAAGGGCGACGGAAGCTCAATATTCATGTCGGAAAGCCAGTTTCCAAAATTTTTATAAATAGATTTGAACTCCGACTTCTCAACATCTTCAACCTTATAGTAAAATAAACCAAAAGTCTTCAATATTTCAGTTGAATGAAACTTGTACGGTGTCACACCATGGCAACTAAAACCATTTTCCCATGCATCTCGCACCAATTCTTCCAACTTTCTTTGTTTCATGTGCATCTCGTACTTATGTCTCGAATTTAAATTATCCTTGAGAAAGACAACCACTTCGTCGTGCATAAGAGATTCCCTTTTTTCCATATTTTCCATGAACCACGCAAATGTATAGTCATTTCGTCCTACATTGGGAAGTTTTAATAAAGATGCGTTTTCAGGTATTCCGTGAGACCCATCGCACTTGGAAACAACAGTAGTGTTGTAAATCTCAATATCTTTTGTAAATTCATAATACCAATCCATGTCATGATTGCAATAATTAATAACAATAGATACTTTTGGAAAAGGAGTTGCGTTTTCTGATTCAGAAAATTCGGCAGATTTTCCAAGATTCGTCTTCATATCTCCACATAGTTTAAGGTTCGATTCACGATTCTTTTCATCTTCCTCACTAAATATTGAAGGAGCAGCAATCGAGATTGGCATTTCGAGTAGATTTTCTTGGAGCTTTTCAAGGTAGCCGAATCCGTTTAATGTGTCTGGCTCCAATACAGCTTGTTCGTTCCATTCATTCCAAGCAGTGATAAAATACAAGTTTTTTCCTATTTCTCTCTTGTTATCATAAGCCATGCCGTTAAAAGAACATTTCAGACCTATCCCAAATTGATCAACAGTCCTCATTGTTGGAGTACTTGAAGCATCTCTTGGTCGTCTATCGAATCCAGTAAAAGAACCCCAATATTGTGTTGTGTAAGTACCAGTTAATTCAGCAATATCTTGTGTGGACCCAGAAAATCCGTTAATTGTGTTTAACGTTATTTTTTTAGAAAAGAGCTGAGGCCAGAAATGAAAAGCGGCATCAATTTGGGCTTCTTGCTCGAGCATAGGCGTTCGAATATCAATATCCCGAAAGTTTCCTATTGTATTGACGAAATGAATACCAGCAAGATTGGCGTCATAAGCCAATATATTCCATAAATCAAGCATAGGTTTCAACTTGGAATCAATATGTCCAATTCGATATAGAATGAATACAGGTTTCCCATCAACGCGGATGTAGTTTTTATGCTTGAAAAAAGGAAGGAGATATTCGAAATGTTCTTTCCAGTCATCTTCGTTACCATATTCCTGATTTATAAGATTTTCCTCCTTTCCTTTTACTCCTGTCCATGATTTTGTCCAGGGCTACAAATGAAGATGAGTTGTTTTTGTAGAACATGAACCATGCTAGGTGAACAGTATCATGTGGAAAATAAACCATTTGTCAATAATGAACTTACCTCATTTGCCCAGCTAAACGCAAAAGGTAAATTGGGTTCTCCATCTAGTAACATCTGTTCTACCACTTGGTACATGACTTTATGAGAATCTGGTGCATTATCCCCATTGAACCAATAATGGTAATAAATAAATCCATTCACACCAAATCTTTTAGCTAGGTCAGCTTGTTTTTTTCGAGCTTCCGTAGACATGAGATCATAATAACCTAAACCCCCTTTCTTTGTCTCAAGAGGTTTTCGAATATCTTCCAACTTTAATGGTTTCAACAAAGTCCATTCAGTGAAACCTTTACCCCAAAACTTATCATTTTCAGGAATAGGATGAAATTGAGGAAAATATAATGCCACACTTCGAGGTGCAGGAGGGATTTCTGCAACCAGTCTTGTTCTAGAAACAATTTCAGTTGGAAAGACTCGTTCGAGCACATGTTCTAAGGATAGATTTTCCACATAGTGACTTGAAAATTGGGACTCAAACGTCTGAAACAGTTCCACTAGACGCGGAGGGTTCAACGCTTTGTATTGAACCCAAAACATAGATCCCGCTGCAATCACCATATCTTCTGTTTTAATGTTTTTTATACCTCGCGCATTGTTTTCAATACTCAAATATTTGTGAATTTCATTTATTTTGTCTTGAGTCCATTGATCAAAAGCAACCTTGGGGGGTGATCCTGGTTGATCAAAGTTGTATTTTCGGACAATGTGGGGAAAAATCCTGTCGGGGGATGTTTCGGGACCAAAAACTGTTCCCTGAGGTGCAACCATGTCTAGATAATCTTCTTGTTGATAATGATTGATGATAGAAACAACCTGTTCTGGTGTCCCACAAAGCGATTCAATACCTCTTTCTCTCCATATTGCATCTCCTTTTGTATGCATTTTTAGAATTATATCATATGATCGAGTGGCTACATCCTTTACAGATAACATTTGGAGAAAGGATCCTATATCTGCACCTTTGTTTTGAAATTGTTGTACGATGATATCGTCCACATTATGTAACCCACCTAAATCTGTTTTTATAGTAGATAGCATTGTTTCCGTTGTTACTTTCTTTGAATTCGAATTTACTCCAGTGGGATCTTTCGCATCAACGACTGATGCTAATACATCAATATCCTGACAACCTCTTAACAAAACAGCGGAAGCAACATTTGCAGTACAGGTCAACATATCTTCCCAAAGATCTGCGTAACCTACTTGCAAAAAAACACCGATCTTTAATCGACATTTCCCTTTGTGATTTTGAAGTAATTTTCTTCTCTTTGCTTGATCTTCACTTGAAAAAGATTCCTGATGAAAATGGTTCAAACGTGATAACGCCAATTCATGAGAGGAATGATCAAGTATTATCCTTTGATTCTTGTCTTTTGGATGGTTTTCAAATAATGGATTGTCATAATGATATCCATCCGAATACGTTGATACTACAATGTATCTTATCAATGTAAATACGGTATAGATGGTAAGCAAGATAGAGAGTTTATAATCTTGATTCGGTTGTTGTTCCGGAAGTGGAGTTTTGGAATCTTGTGACAATCGAACTGGCGTTCGATGAATACGTCGTTTGATTGTTCGACGCTGCATTGCGAATCTATTCGTGGCGTAATGACATAAAAAAGTGTGATAAACCTTCTTATGGAATAGAGTTCGAAGGTCTTTTTCTATCAAGGAAGCTTCATCAAAGTGTTATGATTCATCCGTGCTATGTATGAATTCATGAAGGATGTGTGATTTGTTCCTGCCAAAAATGTGTCCGTTGCGTAGCTTGCAATATAGAACTTCGTAGACTACATAATAGAACCGAAATTAAATCAAATCATGATGTTTACGTCACTTTTTATCAAGACCATCTACAATGGCAAGACTTCCTAATCTTCTGGGCAAACGAATGTGCCAAATGGTAGGAACACATTTTATTGGAAGATGTCACAACAACTTATACTCAATTACATAATATTTGGAACTATTACAGTTATCTAAGTTTTCGTTTTTGAATATTGAACAATCTACAGTTTCATATGAGGATTGATGAAACAATTGATTCATGAACATTTTCAATGAAATTATATCCAGAAAGGGTTCATAGGGAATGACAGAATCCATAAAACATATGTCTACTACCATTCCTGTTTACATAACTTGGATCCTTGAATACTTATGCCCAAATACTTTTTCATTTATATCCAACTCCCTCTGTTTTCTCTTTCTTGGAATGGAGGAAGGACTATCATAATATTCTTCCTTTCTCACAATCGCATTATCATTGTCTTGATGGACGTGTGCTATAGACGTATTCTCCATCTGGATTCGTATTTCCTTACCAGGATTCTTCCATGCTTCTTGGACATATTTGGAAAGATGATAGTTATCCATCCGTTCTTTGGATAATCGATGTTTGAGGATCACTTGTGATTTATATTTCATAATTCCCATTATTTTTTTCTTCTTCTTCGTATGTGTGTTGGAATGTGTTTCACAAAGGATGGAATGATATGTTCGACAATGGTAGGCAAATGATTTTCGAACATGGATATAATGTTTGTTAATACATTTTTTGATGTTTGGAGGAATGGGAATCCATGGAGGATGTCTTCCATAATCGTCTCGAATGTGAGACAAGAAGGTTCCCCCAGACGAAAGATCGGCAGTGTGAGATGTTGTTCCACGAGGAGCATCATCTCCCCATTTTGAAACTATTTGGGGATCCAATACAAACGATCGATAGTGGGAGGTTCCACGGTAGGATGTCACACCAAAATCATCCTCCAAATCCTTCGTCGAGAATGGTGGTAGATGGGCATCGGAACTCATGGCAATGGAATAGATGTTTTGGTGTGGATCCAAACAACATATGTATCGACATTGTAAGATATTTTGCAACCGATCCAAAATATCGTCGGTGGATACTTGGACACCCTGATGCTTCCTATCATCATCATTCCTATGGGTAGAGGAGGGAATGCTTTTGTTTATATTCGTTCTGGGAGATGGTCTAGAGGATGTCTGTGTCTTCCTATGGTGATCGACTACCATCGGAAGGATATTAATTTTTTCATCAGGATCCAATGGTTTCATCGTAGACGATGGAATCGAATTTGTATCATGAGAGATAGGAGTTACTTTCCCAATATCTTCCTTTGGAGATTTCGTTGTCACTTTTGATGATCCCTTCCTAGTCATTTTCATTTGTCGTTTTGAAGACCATGAAGAATTCATACGTCCATTGAATAATAAACCTGTATTATCCACATTATCATTGTTCCTGGAGGGAAGGATTTTCTCATTTTGGAAGGTTGGAACTGAATCCTCCCTAGAAACAATCTCCTGATCCTTCTTATGGATTGGGATAATATATCCATCAACATCATTACCATCATCATCATTACCATTTCCTTCCTTTTCCCAATCAACCACCGTCGTCTCATAGTCAAATATGGAACTACTATTGGTAATCGTTGAAATATCCTCCCCTCCCTCCCAGGAATATCCAATGTTGGGACGATGAAGATGATGACAATGATGACGATGATGACGATGATGACGATGATGACAATGATGACAATGATGACAATGGGGGGTACTATGACTAGAGTCACTCACAGGACGAATGGAAGGATACCCTCTACCAACAGTCGAATGAAACACAATGTCCTTTGGAATCATGATGGGAGGTACTGAAAAAAACGTGGAAGACGAACAAGACGTGGAAGAAGACTTTGTAAGATGAATAGGTCGATGGCCCAAAATTCGATCCTGAACGATGGATCGAAGGATCATCATCTTCTGGGTCCACCTCCTCCTACCAATCGGTGATAGGATTTTGCACGCCATTCTTTGAAACAGAAAGACGATCCACAAATGAAAATGAGAATAAAAATTCAAAAAAAAAAAGAATCATGATTGGAAACGAGGGTAGGATGAACATCCGGACGATCTCTATTTATCGGAATCCAAAACGTACCGTTGTAGGACAGACCGAATCCATGTTCGAATGGAAGGAGTGGTCCCCATTTCTGGATTGCAAATGGACAAAGGAGTCTATAGAAACAAAGGAGACGATGGAGCGTCTCGACGAATATTCGATAGTCTATGTTCGAATTAAATAAATGATAATAAAGTGAGACTGAAAAAATGGGTACCAAATTTCCCTCCGAAACAAATCTTCCAAAATTCCAAAAAAAATAACATCCTACCTGAAACTCGTTTGCTCCATACACCCCACAAACTCATTCTAATTTAATTTTAATTTTAATTCTAATCCTAAATCTAATTTTCAAGTCATGTTTTGTTAGTTTAGATTACTATATGCTCTATAATATCTCATCATTGGATGCATCTCTATCAATCCCACAAACCTTCCTCCTTGATCAATTCCTCTCCTTTCTCAATATCCCTCGTGGCCACTAAAAAGACATCAAAACTCGGAGTATGCCGATCATAGACAGGACTAAACACCGGTCGTTTTTTGAGAGATGGACCCCATCGTCCCACATTGGCATCCACCAACGAGGAGGAGAGCAATGCGGACGCACCAATTTCCACAATCCGATTGGCACTTCCTTTCAACAAGGAGGCATGACCATGTTGTTCCAAATAGGTGACAAAGTTTTGGAGTTTGAGGGGTTTGGGGGAGGAGGGGAGGGAGATGGAGGCGGTGTTATGAAGGTTGGAATAGGATTTGTCCGAGAGGAACAAGGAGGAGGCCATATGCTGCGGCATAATAAAGGATCCCTGAGGGATGTCGACGTTGGCCATCACATGATACTGTCCTTCGTCATCTTGTCTCACTTCCAAATTCGTTCCTTCCTCATCGTACTCAAACAACGCCCGGTCCATAGGCACACCAATATACGCACATTCCACAGGCATCGGTTCTCTCCGACAATACACCGTCTCCCACGCTTTGGGAGGGAACCGAAAGGAATGCTGCGTCGATCCATCATAATGAATCAAGGCCTTATCTCCCGTCTTCGTCTTGGCAATCCGTTCGTAAATCTGATAATCAATGATTTCCGCACTGGCGTACCAGGAAGCTTGACACTTTGATGATTTGCAAAGGAGCAAAAAGGCCTGTGGTTCGTTCAGACCACAATGCGCTTCTTCATATACATGCATCGCGGCAGTTTGGGGATGAGCTTCGACCATTCGGAACATGGCCTCGCGGGTTTGGAAGACTCCCATGTCGGCTTTGGGATCATGAATGTTGGGGGCGTTTCCAATTTGGAGGACCATGACACCATCGGGAGTGAGGGAAGCATAGGCGGCATCGAGGAAGGTGGCGTCGGAATACATGTGGGTGTTTCCATGGTCTTTTTGTTCGTAATGGGGATTGAGGACGTCCATAATGATCACATCGAATTTATTGGTGGGAGCTTGGTCGATGAACCATTGATGGCCATCGGCAATCACGAGGTTGGTACGTGGGTCATCAAAGCAACTATTGGTCGATCCTATCAAATCCGCACACGAATTGACGGTGGGCAAATGTTGTTTGGCAATGTTGACCATTTGCTCATCAATTTCCACCATGGTGACACTCTTCACAGTCGTATGTTTGAGCACTTCCCGTAAGATCGCTCCTTCGCCTCCTCCCAAAATCGCCACATGCTGTGGTTGAGTATGGGCAAACATGGCCGGATGCACCACTGATTCGTGCAATTCCCGTTCCGATTGGGATAAGATCTGAATTTTCCCATTGACAAATAACATTCGTTCCGGACTGGCCACTTCCGACGTGAACCATCGAGGATCTCCCAATGTCAAATTGTGTTTTTTCCCATCCTCATACGATGGAACGTCTGAAATCTCCAAAGCATCCCAAATATCAATGCGTTGATGCTCCGTCACCGTCGAGACAATCTCCTTCTTATAATGCAAATCAATGGGAGAAGTCACCCACAACGCCAAATCGGAATTGAAATCCAAATAATGAGATTGTCGTTGTTCCTTTGTTCGAAAGCCACGTAATTCATGGGACCACAGGGTCACCACCCCCTTCTTTCCCGTCTCGGTATCCCATTGTCGTGGAATTCCAAATTGTTCTTCATCCTCTTGCGCCGTGGGCATGTCCACCCTTGGAATCCCAAACAACTCTTCAATAATCGGAACGACCGGGATCAACGGATTGGATCCACACGTGAACAAATCCAAGGTAATCACTCCTTCGTCTGGCCAGGTATGGAAACTAATATGACTTTCCAACAACACACCGACGCAACTCACTCCCGCGGGGAATAAGGTATGACAATGATAACTCAACAAGGTTAATCCACCAGCTTGGACGGCGGCGACCATGGCATCGGCCAAACGGGATTCACTGTTGAGAAAATCGGCTTCAATGTTTTTCATGTCGATTAATAAATGTTGGCCGGCGGGTTGATGTTCTTCTTTGGCGTCATGGGCGGCTCCGAGGGTGCCAATGTTGCCACTGCGAGATCGTTGGATGGAGGTTGGATCGGTACTACTACTAGGAGTACTGCTGTGGGTGGTGGTAGTGGGTTCATAGGAAGGGAGAGGGCCATAGAGAATTCCTAGACCGAAGGAAATGATCATTCCAATGGTGATGGAGAGGAGGAACATTCGTACATCGATGGGATGTCGATTCCGTGGTTCCGTCATTGTTTTTCTTTTTTTCGTTTGTGATGTATATAATAAATAAGAATATAAATGAGAGAGAGTTATCTAAGATAAAAGATGGGGATACATCGTCCCTACGTATATTTAGTAGAGTACCATTCAAATCCCCATGTGGTTCCTTGGAAAAGGATAGGAGTCTCCTAGTTATCGTCAAGTACGTATTCTAAGCAGAAGGGGTGAGTTGCGATTTTCCTTCGAACTTACTTACAGAGTGTCCCCATGTTGGAATATTCTACTTAAATATAATATTATGATGCACATCATTGTTTCATGGATTACTTAGGCTCCTCCGTTTGGATAAAATTCTGGCACAGTGCCGTTTGATATCCTTCGTACCGTTCTACTAAGTACATACACCTCCCAATAAAAAGCAGCGATGTTATCTCTCCCATATATCCTATGTATTTCATCGTTGCATGTGTGACTCTTCCATATACCATTCGGACTATATATGGAAATACGAATGTCATTGTTGAGATCCTTTTCCCCCCTAACGTCTCTCCCTCCACCCTCCGCATTCCCACCGTTTCATGACGTCATAATCAAGAAGGAAAGTCCTCCCCCACAGAACCCGGATATTCCTTCTACCCCCTATGTTGTTCTTGTAGAGGATCTGTTTCTACGGATGTAAATCCCTTCGTGCATCGACGGACCGCACGTATTCCGATACCCTTTATTGTCATATAAGAATATGCGTGACTACAGATGTGCTACACCGTGTCATGGGAATAAGCACGAGAACTAAAACAACTAATATTCCATCGATGGTTTCTGCACCTATATGTGTATCGATATAATACTCTTCCCCCAATAGTGTGCACGGGACCTTTCTCTGTATGGCACGCTATCATAATAAATATTACTGCACGAAACTGGATACCTTCCATCGGAACGATTCACTTGCTACAACAAGTGGAATAGGAACCAAGACAACACCAAAAATGGGATCGGATAGATCCAACATAATCCTTCATTCATCTAAGATGATTTCATTTCATAACGACTATATTTAGATTATCAATAATAGTTAGATTTAAAATTAGCTCACTTTTTCAGCTTTGATTATCCTCAAGGCTTTTTGCAAATCATCCTCTGTCCGTGCCGCTATAAATGGCTTTGTTATTTTTTCATCTGCGTGGACATCATTCCTATACACCCATGGTTTCCCCTCCCAATCTATCACCCCACCACCTTGCCCAAGGCTGGAGAGGAAGGCATTGGCAGGGCATAATTCCATCAATGGCATAGTCTGTTTTTGCATATACCAGTCAGCTACCCCATCCAGAAGCATTAATGCCTTATTTCCAGAGCCATCAGCACCTATTAAGGTTGACTGCATCTGTGTTGCAAACCCTTGTAAGTGCGATACCTTAGTGGTACTTGTTACAATCGTATTTTTTCGGTAGCTCGAAGTGCTTGTTTGAAGGGTGCTATAATTTCCATACACCCACTCTGTGCGGTTTAGAAACGGTTGATGAATGACTGCCGCTTGGGATTTTCCATCAATGACAATGCATAATTGAACAGTGACTGCTGGAAGTAATTCTGACTTGTCACTATTTACCAAAGCGACACTGAACTCCTTCATTCCATCTAGACCATCTAACCAGACGCTAGCTCCAGTAATGTCCATTTCGTGCTGTGAATCATATTCCAATACTGAGGTGATTCGCTCAAGTCCTTGTGGCGGTTGCACAGGATAGGATGGTATCAGAAAATTCTGAGCAGCTTTTTCATCGAAAGCATCAGTATTTACTTTTACATCTGGATAGACAGCGGATATCCCGTTTTTGATAAGCATCTGTGAACTAAACAAAGCAGCCTTCCACAAGTTCCCCCCTGATATTTCATCGGATATCATGTTGTCATAGTCACGCCATAAATCTACATCAATGTTGAGTGCTTCTAAGGCAACTGTGACATTTTCTGGATGTGTTCTGGCAGCCTCCATAGCAGCAACCATCCTTTGACCCGAGCTTTCCACGAGATTGATGCAGGAAGCCAGTAGCTCTGACATTGTTGTTTTATATTGTGTTTGTGAAATTGAGGAACCGAAAGCTGCTGTCTTGCGTATTTGGACCGACTCGGGCATCGTATGCATGCCCATCTCCATGTCTATTGGATTTAGTAACGAGAAAAATAACTTGACCAACGCGGTGAGCATGATGAAGTGAATGGCTCTTATGTTCCTACCAAGCATTTTCAATTGTTTCATTGTGAAGGTTCGAATTATAATATTAAGTAAGGGTTAATTTGTGTTTTGGTGCCTATTTTCATATTCTGTGATGCAAGATATATTTTTTTTGATTGCGAACACTCGTCAGAAAATTATTTACTAACTTACAAGAACACCGTTTAAATAACATGTGCCGTAAAATTCTGACGGAACTACAATTCTACAGTCTTCTATGTTAGTAAATTCTCAATAATTTTAATCAGATTTTTTACAGTCTTCATATGTAATTCAATACTATTCCCTTAATTTAATCAGGTTTGGTTAGCTTACATAAACATCGAACAAAGCTGTCAAGAAAAACTCTTATGATCCAACACAAGTTCTTGTTATTTGAATTCTCATTTTATTTTTACTTCTTTATTTGTTCTATATAATTTTTAGTCATGTTACGGGTCCGATTTAATAACAGAATGTTTGTTAGACGTAGGCTTGTAGAATTGATGGCCTGTCCTCAATTAAGAAAATTATAAATGATAGAAATAGTTAGAAGAACGAGTAACGTGGATTCTTAAGTAGTAAAATATTATCTCAAAGAAATGAGTTAATACTTTTTTTGGAATCTCAAAGAGGTCAATTAAGACACTCCGCACTAAGGGGGTTTAATTGTCGTATCACTAGAAAATATTTCTTGTGAATC
>Ga0209092_10002783_pt1 | contig 15733 bp, 7 predicted proteins | sample FraStrMetagenome_FD_187446 | JGI IMG/M metagenome (GOLD analysis project Ga0209092, IMG submission 187446) | Marine eukaryotic phytoplankton communities from Arctic Ocean - Fram Strait ARC3M Metagenome (SPAdes) (version 2) | ecosystem: Environmental > Aquatic > Marine > Oceanic | place: Fram...
AGCCAAGTAGTCATTCTTCGAGAATGACTTGAAGTGCCTTTGAAACTTCTTGAGAGATGTCAGAAGAAGATGATTTGGAATCTTTCTCTCTTTGAAGTCGCAATTTGCATTGATCATGGGTATGAAGAGTCCATGCCATATGATCTTCGCACCAATGATAAGTTTTACCATCCCTGGACTTAGACTTGGGATCATCTTTTCCAGGTGGTACTTTCTTCCAAGCATAATCTTTTTCGTCTTTGATTTTTGCTTTCGATTTAGGTTTGGTATTCTGCTTGTTGGACTTATCTGGTTTCCTTTGTTTCTGTTTGGAATGCGGAGTAAGATGATTAGCTAGCTTAAGCTTTTTATCTTTGAGAGCCTCGAAGGAAGCTGTAAGAGCCATAATCTTCTCTTGATCAGCCGAAGGTCTGTTCCAGGTTCCTGATTGTTTGAGCTCCATGAACTTGGTGAGTCCTTTGGAAAGAATCTCATCGATGCTCATGTTTTCACCTTCATTGTACCTATCAATAAGTCTTTGAATGTAGGATGTGAAATTACTATCCGAACAGGCAAGGTATCCCTTGAAAAGATTTGCATAAAGATCCTGAGTATTCTCGCCTCGATAGAGTAGATCTTGCTGTTTCTGCCTGACGTATTGATTAAACTTTTCAATATCACTTGCAACTGAAGTCATATAGGTATCTAACTCAGTGAGTGACAGCCTGATGAACGTGACGGTAGCTCGGGTATCAGTAGAGGCCTTAATCATCAGAATCTTAAAAAGAAGAGGTCCTGAATAGATTCCATTGACGATATAGTTGGAACCTTCAGTTAAAATCTTTGCTCGTCCCGCATCGGATAGAGAAGCCATGATGCACACATACATCTGGTAAGAGTTTTGTGCCTTTCGATTATGTTGTTGCACATAAGTCAAAGCATCATCTCTAACTTCTTGTAAGGTAATCGTTCCATGTTGAGAAAGTAGATTCTTTTGAGAGATAGTCATGATGTTAGAGACACCTGAATTCCAACCTGCCATCACAGCTCGATTGGTTAGAGTTTCGATGAATGTTTGGATTGATTCCTCTTCCACATCAAAGGTATACTCTAGGTAAGTGGTTACTTTGCTGAACAATTTCTGTCCTGCCGATGTGCTATAGTCAATGAAATCGTTTGGATTAACTCTAGCCGGGCTTAGGGCAAAAATAGGTGCTGCGGCGGCAGCAGCTTGAGGGTTGTTGCCGGGAGGCACAGCTGCAGCATTTGCAGCATTAGGATTGTTTGCAGCGGCGGCTGCTAGGTTCTCCATCGGAAGATAACGAAAACCTGATCGTAGACTTACAATCTTGATTGCTGTTGTGCTTTGAATTCCACTTTGCGCAGAGGAAGCGTGTGGGACTTTTATAAAACAGAGGTGTCTATTTTGATAAAAAGTATAAATTGTGTGCTTATTTTACTATTTGTTCATCTAAAAATAACAATTTAAATACATTGAAATTTGTGATGGATGCTTTCAAAATTCTATTCGAAAGCCTCCAAAATTCATCATCTGTAATCAAATCATTTATAATGATCTAATTCTGAGTTGTTCAACGTTTGAAACATAGATCTCAAAATTGTGATCTTAAAGAATGTTCATCTTAACATTCGTTTTGTTATCGTTTGATAACGGATCATGTTATGATGAACTGTTTTCTCATTTAGAAATATATAGAGTAAATCATAAAAACAATAAAAAGAAAAAGGATCGGTTCACTTGGTGCTCACAAATTCGGTTTGATCTTTAGATACGAAAGATCCAAAGCTACCGAATCCTAAAATATGACGTCATGTCACAGTCTTGAGGCATTCAACCGATGGACGAGGAACTAATTCGTAATGTAGTAATCAACTGTTATTACTAGTTCTTAATTCGAAAGAATGATAAAGATCATTCTTTCTATTATTATTATTACTTACGTACGTATACCATTTTATCACTGGCTGTGCTCAATATTGCTACCTGAGCGTACGTTGTTTATTAGCGAAGCTCCGGGTTGCTACCTGAGCATACGTGGGACGATCATATAATTGGTTCGTTTTCTCGGTCTTTTGATTGAATACGCAGTCATTACAAAAAGTAACATTTATGTTATCTTTCGTAACAATTTTTCCTTTCTTCCCACCTGGCATTAGCAATTGCGAAGAACTCCTAAATTGCTCTCAATGGCAAAGGAGGTGTGTCGTGTACAGGAACAGGTCACCCAATTAGATCCAGGGCATATTTTGCGGGAATTATTATGTCTCATGAAACGGCTACCCACCATGCAAGCAAGCATGGTGGGGAAAGTGTTGCACTTCAGATAAAGAAGTGAGCTTCCACATTCATTCACAAGAGATAGACGAAGAAAAGGATGATGGAAGTTTGAGGATAGTGTTAGAATGGAGCAAGATACACATATCAGCGTTGGCTTTCTCTTGCGGAAGGAAGTGTGACCATCTCATGGTGCCTTTTGAATGTGATACTTGTATTTTTGTCAAATTGAAAAAAAACAAATCATCAATATTCAAAGGATAAACTTTTGTTAGCGTGCATAAGAAGGCTTAATCTAGATGCTTTCTTGAGCCGAACTTCATCAACGGTTTCGGCAAATGCTTCAAGAGTTGCGAGACAAATAGAATTGTCTAGGTTGGTAGGTTTGGATTCGCCAATTCAACATCAAGCATCACTACCTTTAAAAAGATCACTGTGGATATGAAGTAGGGATACAAATTTTGTTAGCTTCAAGAAGGTCAGGAAGATATAATAAATCCTACACACAGTTTGATCATCTTAGATCATAGTATAGTGATTTTGTGAGAGGTCCAACCACTCAAATCAGGATAAATTAGCATTGGATGATTTTAATGCAAACTATTCAAGATTGGTAGAAGATGAATGCAGTTCTTTTTTCTTCAAGAAAATTTTTATGGAGGGTCTAAGAATTAGGATGGAGCTGAAATGGTTCCCTAACACGACTTTTACTATAGGTTTGTATTTAGCATTGAGGAAGTAGATGAGAGAATTGCATTTGCAGAAGCTTTAGAATAACAACACAAATGGAGAGTTTTTTCGATGTACATCATTGTTACTTATGTAATGTCACTGTAAGGTAGAGAAGCTTTCTTTTTAGATTTGAAAGGTTAAAATTGCTATTGGACGAATGAAAGAGAAGATATAGTAAAAATAATATTACTGGGTAAAGTCAAAGGAGAACTTAGGGAAAGGGAACATCACCTGCCCTGCGTCAATGTGACTAGTTCAGGAATTGAAATTTGAAGGAGAATTCTTAATTTTTTGGAAGAAAAGCGGAGATTTAGACAAGTATCGGTACCAGCTATTTCCGATCATCGTGGAACAAATTTCGTTTCGTTGAGAATGATTTTGAATGAAATGCTTTGGGAAGAGTTGAAAGACATTTACGCAGAAAATAATGAAATTAGATGAAAGCAAATTAAGAAATTTTTATTGATGCTTTCAAATGTTCTGAAGGACTTCAGAAACAAGAGCCCTAGAAAAAGGCGTCAAGAAAGCTGATATAGAGTTCGTAAACGAACGGAAGTTGGATGAGAACTCAAAATCGAATAAACCAAGTTTGCTGATGCATTTGTTATATGTCCAATTTAATATTTTCATTGGGCTTTTCATACGATACACCAAGGAGATATGATATCAGATTTGGAAATGGATAATGGAATATGCATCTACACGATCTACTATAGGGGATACATCTACTTATTTTTTGATATGAAGGTGAGGAATCAACTAGGGGGATTTTTTTTTTTTTGGTACTTAAAAAATATAATTTCGCTACAGGAACAAGAGAGTTTCAGATGCATTAAAATTATTATTTGATTATTTTGGAGGATTTGAAGCGAGGGGAAATCCCGTGAAAATATATGCATTCAAATCAAGGAAATCCTCACTTCAACCTGACGGAGAGTTTATTTCGGCAGACCGCTTCAAAAATGTTTGTATCTCGACTTCTTATTTGAATCGAGAAAACTACCCCCTTAGTACTGTGAGTTATAACCTCCTAGTTTTATGATTCCAAAAAGTATTATGATAAAATACTTTAAAATGTTGCATGATGTTTTGTTTATTAATTAAGCTAACTTGCATTTCATTATTTTGTTAAATTTGAAGAAAGAAAGGATTTTAAGGCCCGTCCATGTGGTAATTCGAATTACGCGTAATCTCTACAGCACCAGAACGTTTTAATTGCAAACATTCTGACGAAATCATTCTAGGAAATTAGCTCGGATTCAAAAGTGGGGTATTTGTTTTTGCAAGATTTATCTTTTGATTTTGAACTTTTTCATTTTTTATGTTTTTGAATGACGAACTTGATTCAAGATTTATTAATTTTCCGGCGCGGTGTGAAATCATTTCAAAATTCTGGCGCATTCACTTTTTTGTAATAATCAGCAGGATGCAGCTATCAGCTCCTAGATTAAGAAGGTAATGGAGCCTTTGATATGCCCTCCATGCTCATCCATAACTGTTGATGATGTGGTATTAGTGCCATCATCTGATAATAAAACTTATAGTTTGATTTCGGAATGTAAGATTTATTTGTCGTGGAATTGTATGTTTCACCTTATCCTCGGGTCCAAAGTAATTTCCCTTTAAAGGAAGATGTCCAAAGAGTGCCTTACTGGGTCGATGATATCAGTTTGAAAGACTCGATCACTGCATGTGGAGCTGATCGGATTTTGGCAAGAGAGGATGATTCTGAGGACGCAAGGTAAGATAGATTTTCAAGAAGATTGGATGGGTATCTTCGACAATTTTGACTATATCCCCTAGAAAAGAGATAAAAAAGAAACCAAACAACATTGTCCCGATATACGATGAAAATGACGTGGTTGAATTTGGTAGAATGTCTGTCGAGGAGGAGGAAGAGGAAGACTTTGAAGATCTATATGATAATAATAGGATGAGGTCTTGGCCATGCCTCCAGTCTCTTTTTTGTCCAACTACGCTTGAGCAAACAAACTTTGCACCTTCCTCAATCCAAAAAACAGAACCTACAATATTCTTCGCAAATGAACGTACCATTCTTCATTGGCTGCATAATGGAGTAATACTATAATGTCTTTCATTCATAATGTTGTCCTTGTCTGGTGAAAACTCTGAACATTCACACTGGTATACGATAATATTGATGTTGATCTCATCAGGTTTCTATATTTAGTACGCATTAAACATTTTGGAAACAGCAGTAACTAAGGGTAATTAGAGTATAACAATTTTGTGCAGTGTTCTTTAAATCAAATATTTCAAAAGCCTTATATCGATGACTTTAATAATCAAATGAGTCAAATTGTTTAAAGGAAGTTATAGTTTTCTTTACTAAACTTCTCATGAATCCAGATTCCATCAAAGGATATTGCCATTGGCTCAAATGGGTGTATATACTTCACAACATCATATTCATCTGGAATGCAGGAACCAAGTCATATCGAAACATGTTCGAATAAAAATATAGAGATGAATGTGGAATCATATCATAAATATCCAGTTGCTTGTATTTCTATCTCATCCCATCGTATTGTAGATCTTTGCGAGCCTTTTTCTGTGGTGTTTATTGCATCTGCTGATAACATAACTTTCCTGGTTACGGTCGGTCAAAAAAGAAATCTATCAGCTGGTTTGTCAATGCCAAGTGAAATCCAATTATCAAAAACCAATAGGACTCGTTTTATCACCTTGTGAAACTGCTATAGGAATCATGAAGGAAACCAAGATTTCTATCCTAACTGTCTCCTCTATTGTTACTTCTAGAGCGTTATTGCCTTCCCATATGTCCTATATTCTTCTGCTTTCTCTCCGACGATACAGAGCGAAATTGTTGGAATCTGTTGGCCGCGGGAATAATATTTGTGTGCGGTCGATTGTTAAATAATTCAAAGAATATGAAAGCATAGAAAAAATGATGTTGTTTGAAAATGATCTAACGTATACCTTTAATAAATATTGATTTTTCTCACCAACAATATTGATAGTGGGCTATTTTGTCCATTACAACTCTTGTTCCACGATTGATGTTCAGATCCATTATAACAGGCAAGTTTTTGAAGGATAATCTAAAGAAGTGTATCATTAAAAAACTATTGAGATTTCTCAACAATATGATTGATGAAGGACTTCCATTACAATACTTCGTTCGCAATGGATCCTAGAATCCATTATACAAGGCTAGGTATATAAAGATGATCTAACGCACATCTTTAAAGAATAAATTGATTTTATAAATATATATAATGGAATGTTTTATCCATTCAAATCCTTTGTTTCCGATGAATGTTCAAATTCATTATAAAACGAAAGCTTTTTAAAGATGATCTAACGTATATCTTTAGAAAGTTTTTTAACAATAAGATTGATGATGGACGGATTCGTCCATTACAATCGTTTGTTTGCGACGGATGTTAAAATCCATCATGAGAAGAAAGTTTTTGAAGATGATGCATGTATCTTTAAAAAAACATATTGGGCTTTTCTCATGAAAAAAGAAAAATAGACTGTTTTATCCATTGAAATCTTCGTTTGCAATGGATGCATGAATCCATAGCAAGAGGCTTGTTATTTAAAGACGATCTGACGCACATTTTTAAAAAAACTATTAATTTTGTAAGATCGATAATGGAGAGCTTTATCCATTACAACCTTTTTGTTCGTGATGTATGCATGAATCCATTACAAGAGGCTAGTTATTCAAAGATGAGCTAACGTACATCTTGAAAAAAACTATCGGTTATAAAGATTGATAATGGAGTGTTTCATCCATTGCAATCCTTTGTTCGTGATGGATGATGGAATCCATTACAAGAAGCTAGTTATCTAAAGATGATCTAACATACATCTTCACAAAAACTATTGGTTTTTAAAGATTGATAATGGAGTGATTCATCCATTACAATACTCGTTTGCGATGGATGATGGAATCCATTACAAGAGGCTGGTTAATTAAAGATGATCTAATGGACATCTTAAATAAACTACCATGCTCTCATGCCCTTCTAAAAAAATTGCTAATGGACTACTTCATCCATTACAATCCCTTGTTCGTAATGGATGTTGGAATCCATTATTAAAGGCTAGTTATTCGCAGAGGATATAACTATAACGTACATCTTAAAAAACAGCTATTGAGCTTTTCTCTCAAGTATTCTTTGATGATGGACTGCTTCGTCCATTTCAATCATCTGCAATGGAGGTCAAAGTCCATTGCAAGGAGCATCAATGATCAATGATTCGAGTTGTTTGTTTGCTCAAACAGAACTTGATCAAAATGTGGACGCGCCAAGAATGCAGCCGAACGATTTATTTGTTCAAGTAAGTGCTAAGTATGTTTTATACGTTTTGAGAGAACAAAGATCGAAAAAACATATGCTCCGTCTACTATAAATTACACAATACTAAAATAAGTATGTAAACTGCTTTCGAACAAGATTCGAAAAAAAAATAAAGATCGATTTCAAACAGAAAAATAAACCCCCCCTTTTCAAAAAAAATGAATCCCGAAAAAACCAAAAAAAAACCGTACATAGAGAATGATTTCGTCAGAATGTTTGCAATTAAAACGTTCTAGAATTTGATGAATTACGCGTAATTCGAGCACAAACGAATTATGCGTAATTCATCAAATTCTGGTATGGGTGCTGTAGAGATTACGCGTAATTCGAATTACCACATGGACGGGCCTAAGTACGCATTCAGAATTATTCAAGAATACGTCAGCTGAACGACCCTAATAAAATTGAGATGTAAAAACTTAAGTAATCTTCAAAACATAAAGAGTTACTTAGGAACGAGCCTTAACTAAACAGATCAAAACTCTTAGGATAGTAACGAACACCTTCTCACAAGGTGGACAGTTCGAATATCTAAATAATAGGAATGAAATGCGGAAGTCCGTTTTTTATTTATGCTGTAGATTGAGTGCCCAATGAAGTACACACTAATGTCTGCTCATTTTTCGTTTACCTCATTAGACGTTGGATCAAATCGAAATAACAATATCTCTAGAGTACGGGTCTAGCAGTATAGCACTATACTTTCCATAGAAATTAGTCACATTAATCAAGAATTATAATTTTGCAACAAAGACCCTACTAGCCTATTTAAGAGAGGGTAAAACCAGCTGCTGTTCACAGCTATAATAATCTTTTAAAAATTTGGACGGAAATGCTTTGTACTGCTGATGTGGTATCGAAATTTTTGTACTGCTTAAGTCCAGAACTTTAACAAAAGAAGACATCAAGGAAATTTTACGGACCAAGCAGCTGTATGAATCATTTGAAAGATTCACAAAACACATATATTTTCGAAGCAATAGTACAAAACAATTTCATAAATCGGACATAGCGACCCAGCCTTTGCTCAAGAGAAATCATGCAATTCAAGTACGTCGAGGAAGATCCGGAACATTCCATTTTATCCACAGAAGATATGGAAAATTTCGTTCACCAGCTTATACAAAACCAAAATTTTACAGATTATTTGCGAAGCTTTTTCAATAACAACGCAGAGAAGGATCTAACCACAGAAATTGATCTGAATTCTCCAGTATCTTTAGAGTCAAAAGAAAAGAAAAAGACAAAGATAAAATCGAAACGAAATCATCCAGCTCTGATCGGCATATCTAACCCTGCCCCATTAGATTCGTTGGAGGAAGACCTGTACTCTATGATGATGATGACTGAAGTATTATCATTGGTGTGGCTAATTGGCTTTATTTCGTTTGTCATCCAAATTGTATTAGCCAGTATCATCATCCATGAGCAAATTCAAACGGAATTTTTTGGAACAGATATGAGTATTCCCATTAGGGTTCCGCCTCTAACCCAGGTAACTCAGGTTCTTGCAGTCATACTCGCTTTCATCACTCAAAATGAACTATTGGGTGGATTGCAAACAATATTTTCCTTTCCTTTCAATGAAAAACAAAAATGGGGTGACGTCTGCTGCGTCGATGTTCGTGATCGCACCCTGTCAATGTGGTTCCTTCGTGTTAAATTACCAAACACTTTGAAAGCGATTCAAGGAGGCATGGTCCTTGTGGCATCCTTTATAGTTATAGTCCAACTCACATCTACAGTGGATGTCCTCAAAGATTATTCAGCGCTATTTGTGGTCTCTTCCGTTGACAATTTTTTCTTTGATTTTGCAATCAAGGGATACTTTGGAAAAAAAGTTATGTTAAAAGCTAAAAATGTGAAGGAAACAGAATTCGAAGAAACTGATATCAGTAATTGGCTCAGATCATTAGGACTTTTCATGCTCATTGTTTTTCTAGGATCATGGACGCACATTCTTTTTAGACAGAAGCAGGGTATTTATGTTAAACAAGCTTATCCACTTTGTGATCATGATTCAAAATTTAACAATACAAAAAATGTTACATTTGTTGATATCATTGGTGATGGAAAATGTCAATTTCCTCAAGGAGAAGGAACCAATATTATTCAATGTGGATGGGACGGAGGTGACTGTGACGTTATTAATGAGAGGTATCCTGATTGTACTGTCAATGATTTTACTAAATTGGGAGATGGAGTTTGCCACAATGGCACGTACAACATTAGAGCTTGTGGTTACGATAACGGAGATTGTGTTGAATACAATAGACTCAATAGTGAAAAGTATCGTAATTGCAATGATGTTCAGAATATTGGATGGATTGGAGACGGTATATGCAATGGAGGAATATATGCCTCTAATGAATGTGAACTTGACGGAGGCGATTGCTCGGCCTGTCCAGTAGAAAATATGAATCTTATAGGAGACGGAAACTGTGATGCCGGGATCTACAATACTAAAGAATGCAGTTTCGATGGTGGTGACTGCTTACAATCAAATGGACAAAAGGAGCTGAAATATGCAAATTGCAATGTGCGCAATATTGGATGGATTGGAGACGGGATATGTAATGGTATAGACTATATGTCATATTCATGTGGGTTCGACGAAGGGGATTGTATTTACTGTTTGGCAGATTTCATTGGAGACGGGTTTTGTGATGAAAAAAACAATATTCACGAATGTTCATATGACGGAAAGGATTGCGATTCTACAATGATTTCAATAGGAGATAAATACAATGATGTCTCGAAATGGTTAGGAGGTGTTCTTGGACACGACGGATATGTTTATGGTATTCCATTCAATTCAAACCATATTTTGAAAATAGATACTTCTCTAAATGCAACAAAATCAACAAGTCTGGTTGGAAGTAGTCTAGAAAAAGATGAAACTTGGGCGGGCAGTGTCGTAGGAGATAATGGTCTTATTTATGGTATACCTTTTGGTGCAAAGTCCATTTTGTGCTATAATACGACTTCTGAGGACACAGTGCTTATTGCAGAAAGACATCCACTGCTGAAATCTTTGGTAAAATTTTCTGGAGGTGTCTTGGCAAATAATAGCATGATATATCTCATACCATATGGGAACAGTAAAGTTATCAAATTTGACCCATCCAATTCAGCAAATCCTCTGACTGAAATTGGAGAAGATCTTGGAGATGACGGAGCGAAGATGGTTCGTGGGGTTCTTGGAAGTGATGGCAATATCTATGGTATCCCATTGAACGAGAAAAGAGTGTTGAAGATTGACGTTACTAATGACTCTACATCATTCATTGGTGATGAATATCCAGGTTTATATAAGTGGAATAGTGCAGTGCTTGGTAGAGATGGGAATATTTACGCTTGTCAATTAAACGAAAATCGAATATTACAAATTAATATCGTAAACCAAACGACGAATTTGGTCGGACCTGATTTTGGTAATGGTACAAATAAGTGGAGTGACTTTGTGGAAGGAAAAGATGGATTCTTGTATGGAATTCCATTGAATTCAAATGAGCTACTTCGTTTTGATCCGATAAATCACATAGCCACGTTGATTCCACTGGAGGAAGAATTACAAGGAGTTGGAAAGTGGTGGGGTGGAGTTCGGGCGGACAATGGTTTCATTTATGGTATTCCATATAATGCAGATCAAGTACTATCTATTTCTCCTTTAGAATTTAGATCTTAATAAATAAAGATGAATGTTCCGTATTTAATACATCTCATAATCCCCACCACCAGTTGAATGATGATATATATACTCACGTGCAAACAAATTACTCCCGCCATTACTAAAACAGAAGAAATGCAGGATCTTTCCACTAGGATTCAACAGCATCAATTTATTATTTTCCAAAAACTTGATAAGACATAATGGATGTTCTTCAGGCAAGGCAATTTTTGATATAGAAAAAATCATCCTTTGGAACACAAGGTACTTGAGAAGAAATAAATTCGGTTTTGTCATGGTCTAAAATAACAATATATGTAATTTACCTTCCCTTAATTGAAATTCTTTTATGACAGACGTTGCACTTTTTTGGAAATGCCTCTATATATTTGAATTGGCTGGATAGGAAGAGTACGCATGAATAGAAAAACGCAGAGATGAATATCAATGACACTGGAACTATTGATAAGCCACTTTCTTCTTGAATGTCATCTATTTTGAAGAAAATGATATTTCAAGTAATGACTGATCTCGTTCTGTGCTAGAGGAAATGAATGTAACAATCTATTTTGCACCATTTAACAAAAAAATATTGATAGGTATTGATAAATTAGCTATTTTGGCTCGAGGTATTTTGTGACTCCATACTTCAGGAATTATAAAGCAAACAATAAGAAAGAGTATTGCACATGAGAAATCTAGCTTCGACTCGATTTCTTTTTTTAAATGTACCATTGAGTTTTTATTAAAAAAATAACAATTTTTCTTACTCTTAAATTCTGATTGAGTTTATACGCTGCTGCTACTTGACGCCAAAATCAACGAATGCATACATTATGCATTTGAATTCATTCTAATGAAATTATAATTAAACCGGAAATGGCATCTGCTACAAGTCGGGAGTTTTTAATGAATGTGTTCTTCATAAAATTATTGTTTAGATGTCTTCGAAAAGATGTAATGATAAACCAAATTATTGATCTTTATAACTTCATAGAAACTCAAGGTGCAAAATCCGATAAACTACGACGTGATACCGATGGGTTTGGGTTCTGCAAAATCCCCATCCCCGTTAAGTCTGACTGTATTCGACTTCTAGGAGACCTTCTTGGTCTCCTTCCAGTATTGGTTTGCAATGCCTTGGATGAGCAAGAATGCTCTGAATTCGACAAACGAGTCGATATCAGATTTGCCTGCGAAAGGCTTTTATTGTCATACAACATACTTTTTCTATCTCGCCTACTTTCAAATCTCTTACTCCCTTCAAAAACTTGTATCCTTAAATTTCTGTTGGATCTATACATATTGCGATTTTTTTCTAATAAAGAAGTTTTCTTATCATCTACAAAGATTTTATCATGATTTGAGAAATATTGATCTTCAGTCGTTGCAAAACCATACTGTGAAGGGCCTAGAGGTTGATTTTTTTTCCAGCTCTTTCGTTGTCCTTTCATAATGAGAACAAAATCAGAATATTCAATACCTTCTTCTTTACTTTCGCAACCACATGCCATTTCGTCCATATACATCCTTTTCATTTCTTCTCTTTGATCTTCTTCGGCATAACCCATAAGATTCAACACATTCTCAAGGCTTATATATCCTTTATGATCACTATCCAATCTTTCAAATGCAATCTTTAAATTGCGATCATCAACTTTACACAAATTCATACTTGCAGCAATAAATTCGTGCCAGTGAATTGTGGTTTGCGACTGCGTGACTCTCATAGCATTGAATATATCAACAACTTCCTCGTCAGACAATCCCAATGAGCCATCTGTTGCAGAGGCAAGCAAAACTTTCTTCAAAGATTCCATTGTGATCTCTCCACTTCCATTCGTATCTAAAATTTCAAACTCTTTTTTCAGGTCTTCAATTTGATCGGGTAGAAGGGTAAAGCTTAAGACTTCACAAAGAAGTTTCTTCATGTCACCATATTCCTTGAACTTTACAAGATTCTTCACAACGCTTGGACTCAATAAGGTATCAGATTGGCAACCTTCCTTACTCTTTTGGTTCCAATCAATAATCCAAGGGTGCTGCTCAGCAAGCTCGGCACTGGCGATTCTATCGTTGGGGTTGAGAGCTAGAAGTCCCCGAATGAAATTTTTCGCACTATCTGAGACATTTTCCCAAATATATTCAGGCTCGAATTTGTATTCCCCCCCTAAGATTTTATCTCTCACTTCAATGAGTGGTTCTTCTCCTCCGGCACCTCCAAAAGGAGTTTCTCCAGAGAGCAAAAGGTACGTGATGACTCCTATGGCCCACAAATCAACTCTCTCATCATATTTCCCAAGAATTGTTTCTGGAGCAATGGTGTATGGAGTTCCAACAGCTTCTGATAATACTTCACCTTCGGAAAAATGTTTACTTAATCCAAAATCGATGAGTTTGAGCTCTGAGCTTGCGTCTTTTGTAGAGAATAAGAAATTTTCAAGTTTCAAATCTCGGTGAACGATGCCTTTCGAATGAATATATCTAACAGAGCGAAGCATTTGCTTCACTAGACGGGCACATTCCGCTTCATTGTAGTGATAATCATCTTGTTCTTCTAATTTATCGAAGAGTTCGCCTCCGTGACACAGTTGTTGCACCAGGTAGATTTCGGTTGGAGACTCATACACTTCTTCTAGCCGAACGATGCTTGGGTGATCTAACTCGCTCATTATGAGAATTTCCGACTTTAAATATTCTATAACCTTTCCGTCAGGAATCTTGTCTAAATCTAAGCATTTGACTGCATATTTGTGACCAGTTTTCTTGTGGGTACATTCTCGCACGACCCCAGCAATACCAGAGCCTAAAATTTTGCCGTCATAAATTCCATCATAGAAATGATCGATAGATTTACCATAGGGATTATCAATACTTTTATTTGCTATTTCAACGTGAACAATGTCTGTCGAAAAGCAATGTTTGTTTTTAAGAACAGTTCCAAGGTCTGTTATGGGGGTATTAGACACTTTGACAATCTTGCATTTCTCTATTGAGTCTTCTAAACCGGTCGAACTTTCGCTGTTTTCTGAATAAGGAAAAGAATTTTGGATTTTGAGTTGCTGAGACATAGTTGGGATTTCGAGTTTTTTAGTTTTTGATTAGTTCTTACTTACTCTGATCTGCAGGTTTATCAAAATGATTACCTTCCGTGAGGTTTGCCGATTTAGGTTGGCTACAGCCCATTGAAATGTGGAATCAGGATGCGGATTTGCTTGATAAATCTAGTTTTTGCAGTATGATCTTTTAACGATGGGTCATTTATTCTTCACAAATAATGATATAGGAGTTGAGAACAAAATCCACAGTCTGCTGAAATGATAAGAACACGTGCAATCATTAGATAAATATATAATAGTGCTACTTAGAGCAAATTAGCATTTATCTTAAACCTTGAGTAGGGTAATACTTAGCAGTGTATTCTCTGAATCTAATTCTTTGATGGTTTTCATCGTATTTTACTGACTACTCTCATCTATGTATTTATTGGTAAGATTTCGATCTATACTACTACGTTCACGTAGAAATATTGAAACTAATAAACTACCTTACGTAAGATTGCTTTCATGTAGCATTCAGTGTCTTTTGCTATCCTACAATGAAAGGAACGTGATTCAAAGATTTTCGAATACAACCTTTTACATGACATCTTCACATCATACATTGATGAACGTGCGTGAAGATCATCTTATTTGATATAGAACATACCTTAACCAATATGTGGGATGATACTATAGAAGAATCAAATCCTCTCTTTTTATCAAGTCCAACAATCGCATGTTGTTTTTTATGTAATTCTATTTCACGTGTGTTCTCATTTACACAGCACTATGTAGCTAGAGAGCCTTTCTAGAGAGAGATGCACCCATTTAATTCCGTGTTCGAGTTTGAAATATACTCTTAGGGATAGAGAGGAGGAAATCCAGCAGGAACGTGAAGGCTGGGTATACACCACAGTGTAATTCCCATAGCAACACGGTTAACAATATAACATACATACATACCTTATGCACAGCACAATATTTGTTTGATATAATGTCTTTACCATAGTTCATAAATTGTTTGGCAACGGAGCATGCTGTAAATGTAGTGGAATTTGTTATAATATAGAACGAACAAATTCTGTAAACGATGGCATTATGGACGGGAGAGGGTGCCTATGGCATAGATATCTAAAAAAAGATGGTAAAATCCTCATTTTGAAAAAGAATTCATATTTAATTCATGTACCAAGTCTACCGCAGCGCAGGGTAGCAACCCTGTTGACAAAGTATCTTAGAAGCAAGCATATTTAATATGCATTGAGGATAGCTTTCATGGAAAATAAAATGAAACATAATTAGGCAAGTTAGGTTTAGTAACCTTATTTTACAATTTCAATCAAGTGCAAGTTTTTGAAATTAAAAACATCATTATCACAAGAAGCAAGTATAGATCATTCTTTCATTCTTTTTCTCAACAATATTCAAGAATTGTAAATTTTACTTTGAACAACCTATCCATTGGATCCTTTATATCTTATGCACTAAAGTTATAATTCGGTTTTCGAAGATTTGGTGGCATCTCTAGAGTTACGGTACTACGATGAATAAAACGGGTTTGATGAAATTAATTTTTGATTTAATTGTATAAAAGGAAATTGCATCTGGACAGCAGATCACCGCCGTATTTATTATATGTTATGTCCATGAGCAAAAGTAC
>Ga0209092_10002786_pt1 | contig 15719 bp, 9 predicted proteins | sample FraStrMetagenome_FD_187446 | JGI IMG/M metagenome (GOLD analysis project Ga0209092, IMG submission 187446) | Marine eukaryotic phytoplankton communities from Arctic Ocean - Fram Strait ARC3M Metagenome (SPAdes) (version 2) | ecosystem: Environmental > Aquatic > Marine > Oceanic | place: Fram...
CCTTATAAATAATGGTTCCAAATACATCACCTTCCCAAAACACACCAAAATCTGCCAATTATTAATAGTGAAAATTAGCAACCTTGATTTAATCGAAGTAGCAGAACTGAATAAAACAATAAGAAATCATAATTAGCCAGTCAATACATAGGTTCTCTGTCTTTTCCAAAGTTCATTAAAGGACGTGGCGCAACATCGCTTTTATCATTGATGTTTACTTACTTAACTTACTACTGCATCGTAAAAAAATTAGCCTGTTTTATTTCAGTTAATTTCAATTGTGTTTTATTAGCAATTAATTTATGGACACAAGGATAAGAACATACGTTTATGTTTATGTTTGCTATAGTTATACAGTGTTATACCATGATCACACTGCGACGTATTCAGGATCTGCACGTCCCACCCCGCCAAGGGTCCCGTTCGTGCTTGCGAACGAGTCATCGAAAGGTGTATGTAAGATGAAGCTATACCAAAGAAGACTCGGGACCCCCGTTCTCCACACTCTGATGTCATCGCTCCGAAGGCACACAACTTAAACAAATTTCAACAAATGTAAAAAAATCCAAAAAGTCGGAAAAATCCAAAAGCCAAAGAAAAAGTCCAAGAAATCCAAAAGAAAAAAATGAGAGAAAGCCGTTCGTCCCAGATAAAAACTACCTTGCAGATATCCACATCAAAAACCGTTCGTCCCGGATAAAAACTCTCCTGTAAAAGTTCTTGTCGAAAACCGTTCGTCCCCAAAAAAAAATGCCTCAACCCCCCACGAGCATACATGAACCATATCAACCAAACCTCCTAATAAATAGCAATTTCCAGCATCAAATAACCAATTTACTTAGGAAAATATTTATCTTGTAATGTAGATCACTCAGGACTTCGATAAATAGAAACACTCTCATGCTTAAGTGAAAGCTCAAATTGTGGAAAGCGTCTTGTTGTGGAGCTTCTTGGTGAACGAAGATAGATCATCCCCTTAGCTGATGTTGAGCATCACGACCTTGGTAGTCAAACAAAAAGGATATCTTCATTTTTGTTCTCCAAATCAGATTTCTATTGTGTTCTGAAAAAAGGGCTCCAACGAATATCGGACTTGCTTGTGAAGCATTGTCAGTCCTGAAATATCGTGCCGCTGGTGATTTCGCCATAAAGTGCTCATTTATGTATGTAATCTGGATAAGAACGTGCGTTATTTTATTTGTTATATTATGTTCTTATACCTAATTCGTAATCCAGCCCAATATTCAGGTCATCGTTTAGTTTATAGATCATAGCATGCAGGACTCAGTATTCCCTTGCTCTGCCAAAGCGACGTCACAGCTTCAGGTATGTGTAGCGCACAATAAATCACAAACATTATGCATAACATTAAGACGAAAAAATACTACGCACTAAGGAATTTTCACCCCTCCATGGCAAAATAAGACAACCAACTGCGTAACTCACCACTCTAAACAGAATATTTTGTATTCAAAACCAGTTTTGGTATATAAAATATTTTTTACAGCATGCAGCACCAAAACAAATTATATTTTACATACCAAAATCAAAGTTGGTCTACCAACATTAATTTTGAAGTAATGGAAACAAATTTTGGCACCAATATTTATTTCGCAAGTACAAGTAATAATTTAGATAACCAAAAACAATATTAAATGTATGAAATCATAATCCCTAAACCAATATTTTTATCTGACAATCAAAATCAAATTTGGTAACTACGAAATCATATTCCACATACCTAAATATATTTCCCAGTTCACAATATCACCAAATAGCCTTCAAAAAGTCATTTCAAATTTACTGCAAACTACCGTTGAAGAGTGTCCATAATATGGAATTAATCAGAAACAACAACAACACTCAACTCATTGTATGGTGGTACTATTTCAAAATCTGTAAATGATTGTTGCAAACTAGGAGTAGTAGTTTCTCTCTATATTTAAGGATATCATTTGCTTTGCAGATATTCTTTTTCAAATTCTTCCTTGTTTCAGTAGCTCTTGCTAACCAAACATTATCAACATGATGATTGTATTCCCTGGTAGCATTAAGATGTCACCATTGGAATTTCTTGTTGGTCTTGTTGTTTGCATATTCTGGCAGGATAACATCTGTCTCCTCCTTTTCTTGATCAATCACAGTCTCTCCCAATTCCAAAAGTCTCCTATTTTCATCAGCTGTACGGACATTCAAAGTATGATGTACCCATGTTTTCCAATTCTTTTGTAAGGGCAAAATGGCAAAAGCTCTATCAGAAATTGTACATGAATTGGAAAACAATTTCTGACCTTTTTTGGAATCATTAAATCGAATGCATCCGCAAACTGAACTACCAAAACAATCAAGGAAGAAAAAAATCACTTCAAGAGGCTTTTTTTGTGTTCTCATCCATTGAATTATCTTCATCATTTTCATCTTCAGGAAGACAAGCTGTATATGTAGCGGTTGTCATAGTTTTTAATCAAAAAGTGCATAAGGTAACATTTACATCACCCGTGGTACCTGCTTAATATTTATTTAATAATCCTTAGAACACTTCTGTCAAGTAAAAAAAAGATATTTAGTGTCTCGTATCTTACAGTAGCCCACTACACATATACGTACCATTCCATTTCCTATTAAGGGCCAATTGCTTAGAGGCTCGTGCTTGATTGATGGCATTATGAATAGCATCCTTAGCATCTGACTAGAGTTTTTCCCTTTCTTTTGGGGTAGAAGTTTTCTCAGAAAAGGTTTGTGTTTGATTCTGGTACAATGCCATGAATGCAAAACCCAAAGAAACAGATGTCCGAAAGTCATATAGTTGGTTTTGACATGTCACAAATTTATTTAATCGAAACAATTCATGAGTTGCAATACTTGCAATAAAAAGGTACCCACTCATATCACAGGTGGGAACATAATACTTGGTGGTTGCCCTTTTTTTCTTCACTTTCAAACTTGCAACTTCCTCTCAAAGGCGTTTAATGAGTTCTTTGCAACGATCAAGCTCTGCCTGGTGATCACCAGGTGCACTTGCAGTACTGGTATCATATAGTCAAGAATAAAAGAGTCAAGGGAAATATGATTATACAGAGTTCAAGAACTTATTTCGGAAGTCGTACTACGTAAAAAAACCTTAATATACTATAACCTACGTAAACCTATGCAATTTTGAAATTTTCAAGCAAATGGCCAATGGCCAAATAATTCACCAATCAACCAATTACAGCCCAATTCCAACAAGAAATACCTTCAACCATCAACAAATCACTACCTTTAAGCATAATGAGCAATAAAATTAAAAATAACTGGAAAGCCAAGAAATTCTCCAAAACCAAATCATAATTGATTATTGATTTCATCATTTCTAACTAATCTAAAAAGAAGCCTCTCAGCTGAAGAATATATTTATTGATAATTTTTTTGTAGAATGAAAGAGTCAGCAAAGAATATCGAAGAGATCACCTTTGCTCATAATTCCAATCAAGTGATTTTTTAACACTCTACCGCACAGCTGTCATCATGACACTAGAGCAAATGATAAAAATGATACCTTCATCTTTGTTAATGTTGTGTTAATTTGTCACGTTTTTCGTTTTTTAATGAGAAAAAGTAGGAGCTGGTTTACATTACCGTAGCTATGTATAGTAGACGGAAACTTTTTGAAGAGGATTTGGTAAATACTTCCTCATAACCTAAAATAACGTTGAGAAATGGTTTCACAAAAGACTCTTGTTTATGATAATGTAAGTTATTGATAAATCGTCTTAGATTAATTAATGTCTATTATCTACTTTCTGTGGAGTCTTGGATTCTCAGAGCTGCGTAGACTGAGGTACGTGGGATCTGGTATTGTGACACCCTCGCAAGACTTCACTGTAAGTGGGACTGGTTTCTTTGTCTGTAAATAGGAATGTTTTTCTCATTTTTGCGTGGTGTGCAGGTGAGTGATGTTTTGAAAAGTAATCTGCTAAATTTGTTGGGCCTGGGCTCCAGTGAACAGTAAATTGGTTTTGCCGCACTCTATCTACTAACCACCAGAATCTCATGTCGATTGCTTTTGTTCTCTTTTGTTTTATAGTTTCATTGAGGAATCCATGGGCCGTGCTGTTGTCTGTGTGGAGAGGTGTGGCCGGTTGGGGGTGGCCCATTTCTTCTAGTGCTATGCGAATTGGAATTGCATCTTTAGCTGTGAGGAATGCTGCGGCGATTTCGGCTTCTGGGGCCGAGGACATGACGTTCTTAATTATGCTGCACACTGTGTGGATGGGGCCATTGTTCTGCATGGTCCTTTCTGATGAGAGAAAGAAATGTCCAGCAGCGCGACTTCTGGCTTTTGGTTCTGACAGGTACGAGGCATCACTATGCGTGCATAGTATCATTGATGATGCTTTGTACCTTATGGTGGCATTGTTGTGAGTTGCGACATAGTTTAGGAGTTTGGTTACGGCTTGTGCTGTGTTTGTGGTTGGCGTGTTTTGTTGACTCGCGATGGTGCTGAGGGCTACTAAGATTGTCGGATCGACAGCTCTTCCATAATACAGGAGGGATCCGATTATTTTTTGGATTCTTTGTTTGTCTTGTATTGGTAGTCGCTGTGATGTATCTGGGTCTGGTGCAAGTTGGGTTTTCGCTCCATAACTTGGTACATTGTACTTGTGTGGAGCATGTTCGATTGTGTGTTTTGAGTGTTTGATGTTCTTGAGGAGGCTTGAAATATACTCTGGCATTGAGATGTCTATTGTTTTATTTTCATAATTCCAATCTAGGGTCATGCCGACGAAGTTTTTTGCTGTTTTGTCGATCGAGATTGTGTAGCGTGCTTGTAGAGCTTGGAGGAAGTGTTGTAGGTCGGCTTCTTTTGTGTATTTGATTCCGAAGTCGTCTACGACCAGCACAAACGAGATGGAGTTGTGTTTATGCGTCCATAGTCCTTTTGTTATACGACAAGGGTGGTAGTCGTATTTTTTGAGATGTTTGACCAGGTTTTCATATGCGATTCTTCCTGCTTGCTTGAGACCGTACATGCCTTTGTCTATTCTCATATAGACATATCCTCGGTCATCTGCTATTTTTTCTAGTTTATATTGTTCTATAATCTCTGCAGGTAGGTCTGTTAAAAGCATTCTCATGAACTCTGGGTGCTTTAGTTTGTTGTTCGCAAGATAGAAGTTCTTTATGTCTGCTGTTGCATATTTTGCGTTGGGGGTTGAGATAGTGCTATTGAGGTGCGTTTTTATAGTGGGGAGGCTTGCTGTGTCTGTTTTTGTCGCGTCATAATATGTTAACTTGTCGCCACCCACTGTAAGTCGGGTTCTGTAGGGTTCGTCTTTCAGTGGTCTATAATCTGGCACTATCCTTCCATATGTAATTTTTGATGTGTTTGGTATGCTTGATTTTGGGATGAAGGTGATTGTATTGGTGCCTTTGATGTTCTTATAGCCTTGCGCAAGTCTCCCTATCTCATTGGCCATACTGGGGTTCCATATGTCTGGGTTACGTTGTTTTAATTGCCTGTATGATAACTTTTTCCCTGTTGCATCGTCGTAGATTGCGTTACAGAGGAACTCTTGCGATGTTGTGAGATGTGATCTTCTTGGTCTTGGGCGGAGATTATGGTGAGTTCGGTTTCTAGTTGACTGTGAACTTGGGGGTGGAAGTTGTAACTGGTCTGGTACGATTCTTGGAGTGGGAATATTTTGTATACGTCTCACCCTCGTTTGTGGCCTATCCTGGGTGTTCACCCTCGTTTGTTGCACGCTTTGTGTTTGTATCACGGCAGGTGGCATTTGGGGAATGAGTGGTAGTGGGAGATGAGGGGATGATGCTGTTTGCTTTAGTGCTTTTGCGAGTTGCTGCAAGGCTTCTATTTGTTGGTTTCCAAAATTTTTTGTCGTGGTGCATTTTTCCAGCGTTTTGGTTAATGATTCCGTTGTTAGGATAGCGGCGTCTTGTGCTGTTAGATGTGGTGCATTACCATAGTGTGGAATTATCTTTATGGTATCTGTGATTCGTTCAGATCCTGTGGCCGTGCAGTATACTCTGTGGCACCTATAATGGGGGCTTGATGTCCCTAGGTAATATCCTTCTATGCCTCTGGGTGACCATGATCCTCTTTGTGTTGGTTTCTCATGTATGATGATTTTGATCCCGATTGGTAAGAGAGGATTTTTGTTGTAGTCGTGGGGTCCGAATAGATCTGCTTGTGCTGACAAGTGTGGATTGATTCTGGAGTTGCGTAGTAGGTTTAAAGTTAAATCCGCTTGTTGGGTAAGGCGGCACCATAGATGAAGTGGAAAAGATTTTTCTAAGCTTGTTATACCTGCTATGAAATGGTCTTTCCATGTTCCAATGGCTTTTTCGGCGTAGTTACGCCTATGATTGTGCGGAGGAACTAATTGGAATTGCATTTTTTCTTTTTTCATGTATTGTGTCAATACTTTGGGTGCTTCATTGTCCAAACGTACAAATGTGGGATTACGGCCGGCATTTTTAAGCTTTTCATGGATTTTAGAGAATGCTTGTAACAAGTGTTGTTGGGATCTTGATGGTAATGGTTGGGATATGATGGCGTTGCTGTCATAGTCGAGAATTATCATGAGATATTTGTTTCCTTTGCTACTTGTAATTGGGAAGCGGCCTGTCTGATCGCTGCATATTAACTTTGTTAATTCATAACTTTTTGCAAAAACTAAATTTGTTAGATTATCTGGTTGTTTTTTAGTTGATCTGATATTCTGTTTGATTTGCTTGATGTGTCCCTTTGCTGAAGCTATTGATGGTCGCAAGTATTTGGTAACATTGTCAGTTGTTAGGTTTGGCCATGAGGTAAAGTTTCCATTTTTTATAGCCTGTATCCATGTTGATTGAACAGGGCTAAAAAGGCTGCGGTGATGGTATTCAATTGTATCTCCAAGTTTCGTACAATGATAAACTGAATTGCTTTGGTGTGCACTTTCTAAATTTATGTTCCATAATTTAGTTGTGTGGTTTCTTTTTCCTTCCAGTATTGTATTGAGATTTATTAGCTGTTCTATTCTTTTCAATTTGGTAATGTCATTCAGAATTAAGCATTTTTCTTTTGTGAAGATGGCGATTTTATCATCGTCACAGAATTTTCCTATGGAAAGGAGTGGGGTTTTAATATCTGGGAATACATAGGCCTGTAGCGCATTTTGATTTAGGTACTGGTGGTCTATATTTAATTTGGCTTCATGTGATGGTGATATTTGTTTTCCATCTGGCAGTGTAACTGTTGGTCCATCGGTTGTTCTTGCTTTGTTTTTGCACGGTGTAAATGGGCTGAGATAATGACCTGATGAGCCTGTATCTGCTATTGCATTGATATGGCGAGAGTTATAAGACATGTTATGTAACGGTATTTCAGAAATTGTATTGCATTGCAATGTGTTAACATAATTTATTTTATTACTCCCTAGTTGATGTCATTCTTCGTTGCGAATCATTCCTGCTTCATAACCACCCATGCGATTGGTTGCGGTTGCTTCCTCTTGGTGTCCTGGGCGTCTCCTTGTACACGTCTTGCTAGTATGGGAGCCGTCTGCACGAACTTTGAATCCGTGTGTCCAACAGTAGTATTTTTGTTGGATTTGACGTCTTGAGCGATTTTGTGTGGTAGGGGTTCCGGCTGGGATGGCAGGGACACAAATTTGTTGTTTTGCTGCTTCTTCCAATGTAGACAATTTTTGTAGTGCAGTGGAGAGTTGTTTTGACAACCTTTCGATATGTGCGGTCAGTTTTTCATTTGTAGACGTTAGGTTAGCAATTGCGGAACGGTCGGATGCTGTAGCGGATGCTAGATTTGCTAGTGCTTCTGCTGTGTTGGTATAGTCTTCTTGGGGGTCATGCGTTGCATTGGCGGCGTGGAATTGATGATTTCCTTGCGATTGTAGCATCATGTAATCCCGGTGCGCTTCTGTGAACATGAGTTTGAAATTTGTCCAGGTTTTTTGCGCTTGTGGGAGTCGTCTCCATTCTCTGCATGAGTCTGGGAATGCATTTGTATTGAAGACTAGATTATAAGCAGCATTGAGGATCTGCGTATTGTTGTATGGAGCTCCTGCTGTTGTAGCGATATCTTGGGCTGTATCAATTTGCTCGAAGAGATTTTCTATGGGGGAGGTTGCATCATACGGTTGGTGAAGGTTATCATCGTTATCTTTGAGATCTTGTGGAGTGAGTTGTCCATATCTATCGTAGAGATGATTGATGAGTTGTTTCGTAGTAACTCTTGAATATCCATTTATCGAATTTTTGAGTGTTTTGAGAAACATGTCGTCCACTGCAGAGAGGAGGAGTTGTTTGAGTGCTTTGTCCGTATTGTTGTATTGGTTGAAATTTTTTCGATTCTCGATGAAGTCTGTTCGTGCTTGGGATATTTGCGCTGCTGAAGCTCGGGCTCCGTATATCGGTGCTGTGCCTGGATTGATAGGTTCGATGAAGGGAACGTCTGACAATGTGGCGTATACAGCATCTGTGACAGTTAGGTAGATGAGACCTTGGTTTCCATCTCCTAGATTAGATTGCACTGACGCAGCATTGGCGTTGAGTTTTAGATGCAATGCCTTGATGGTGCTGAACGTTGGTAAACCCTCGATTGTCGGGACGGTGGGGTATGGAAAGGTTGCGACGATGTTGTCGATATCTGATGGCATGATGTAATGCGCGTTCGAGAGGCACTGGGGCGTTCGAGAGGCTGGTGTAGATTAATCTAAGACTGATAATGTAAGTTATTGATAAATCGTCTTAGATTAATTAATGTCTATTATCTACTTTCTGTGGAGTCTTGGATTCTCAGAGCTGCGTAGACTGAGGTACGTGGGATCTGGTATTGTGAGTTTATTAGCAGCAGTAGCAAAAGAAATGCATTTTGCTTGATATATCTTTCGAAACAATGGAAAATTGCTACAGTCAACGTGGACTTGGAAGACATTCTTTTCTCAATTTTTTTATTCGAATTCTTTTCACAATATGTACCTTAGGGAGATATCCAGTCCATTCGAAATTACCAAACAAGTGCTGCTTTATTAATGGTGGACGTCACCGTTTTTCGTGTTTGCATATACACCGAAAGGAATTTTCACAGTGCCCAAAAGATTATCCTGAATCATTGCTTCCAACTACTACAGCTCTCAAGACAGCTTCTCAAAATTTACAAATCCTTTTCGAAAATGAACGTATTTTAGCTATAGAGAAGCCCCACGGTGTTGCTCATCATTCGGACCATGATGAAAAAGGAATTTTGTCTATTCTACGAAGCCAGTGGGACGGGCCTCGATTGTATGGAGTGCATCGCCTCGATAAAGTGACATCAGGAATTCTCATGTTTGCCAAAGACGAAGAAATGGCGGGGCTCTTATCAAAGGCATTTCGGGAAAAGAAAATAACTAAATATTATACAGCAATAAGTGCTAAAAAACCAAAGAAGAAGAAACAAGGTTGGATAAAAGGGAATATGGTTCCAAGTCGTCGTGGTTCATGGAAACTAGTTGATAGGAAGAATTCAAAACTAAAGGAAGCTTCGGTTCGTAACTATGCATCCACAAGATTTTTTACCGCTGGATTGGGGAATATCAATGATTTGATAAATATTAAAGGCAACGTCACAGAAGTTGTACATAAAAGAATTCCGAAAACGGTCATATTATTCCATCCAATTACTGGCAAAACGCATCAAATCAGAGTCGCTGCGAAAAGCGTTGGACTTCCAATTTTAGGTGATGAAAGGTATGAAGGCTCACCTAATGAATCTGTTAATCTATTTGTAAAAGAAGCTTCAAGAACATATTTGCATTCGACCGCCATGCATTTTAAGTTGGAGGATGTTGGAATTTCTGGAAAAGGGGATATAACCATAATATCAAAGCCACCATTCACTGATCTCTGGGACTTGGAAGACGTAGATTTGTATAATCCTATCCCTCGTTTGACATTTGAAAAAGCTGCAAAAAACTTCCATGGGATTTTATCAACTTTGGTGCAGAAAAATTGTGAGTGTGAACAAATTGTACAGAATTGGCTAGAATAAAATCTAAAGTAATGGTGGAATTTGTTATCAGTCGTTAAATACAATATATTCGATATATTAAACTTTACAAATGTTTGTAAGATCAGATTTCATTGGAATAGGAAATTACTAAAATGAAAATCTGCATTTTGTGAAAACCTAAGACAACTGATTACTCTTTATAAAATTCCACCTCCAAATGCAGCTACTTCCGCAAGCTTTTTTCTAATCACACCTGTTGCACCAATAATATTCATTCCCACACTTCTCGCATTTATACCCACACCGGTCTCCAATCCAAATGCAGTGTGTAAAAATTGGATACCTCCCATAACCACAGAGGATGCTAATTGCCGTTCTGATTCATATCGTTTCAAAAATAAGCTTTGAGATGATCCAACATCCATACCACTCTCTACAGCGTTTTGAATTTCACGGGATAATGTCGCTACATCCCCAAGCCCAAGGTTCAGTCCTTGTCCTGCCTATTAGATGCAAGTAAGACTAATAATTGAGATAAAAAAGATGCAAATATATGTCATGCTCACATATATCTAATAATTGCTCACCATTGGATGAAATGTATGAGCTGCATCACCAACTAATACAACCCTTGAGGATGTAGGGCCTCCACCTGCGACATATTGATCAGCTTGTGATAATTTCAAATCAAAAGATAAACGGGGCCCAATAACTTCAGTTACCTTAGGCGGTATCAAGAAATAAGTATGAAAAGGGTCTTCTGACCACTGAGACATTGTGAGTCCACTATTCATGGATTGAACCAACTTTTCAGTTCCACGAATGGCATTTTCAAGTGATGAAGGGAGTATGGAGGAGAGAGCAGAGGACATTAGAGGAGGAGATTGTGTTGGACCAACCTGTAATGACAAATTAATTTCTTTGAGAAATTCTGCTGTTGATAAGTTTTTTAAATGGGTTGCATGATCTGGTGTTGTACTCCATACAATATTGGCATAAATAGGTTCATCCTTGGATTCATTGGACCATACAGGTAGGAGAGCTATAGGACCAGACGGAAAAAATCGTTGAAATGCGGTTTGCTGTAATGATCCAGACATCCGAACTGTACAAGTGACAGCGCGACGGCCATACTGTGATTGAAAGGAAGGAATACCTAATAATGTGCGAACAGATGAGTTCCCACCGTCCGCTCCTACAAGTAAATGGGTCGATATTTTGTGTGAATCCTTTGTCGATGAATTTGTGTATGTGATAGATACAGGGGCATTATTGCAAGCTGCTTGGGTGGAGTCAACTTTAGATGAGGAAAAGTTAGAAGTGTGTATTTGTTTTAGCATTCCAGGACATAAAAAATCCACATTTCCAGATTGACGAGATTGTATCGTATCCCAAAGACTTGACACTAGTGGTCCATCTTCGATTACTGCTCCAAGAATATCTGTCTTTACCTCTCTCGGTAAGTCTTTGTGAGAGAAATGTATTGTTGCGGGCCCATTACTCTCCCAAATCTTTTTTATTTATTTTTTAGTTAGTTTTACACAAAACTCCAAAATAATCGTAATCAATCAATGATTCAGTAACTTACTTGCATTCTATTGTAAGGAGCAACTCGTTTCATGTTTGAAATCTTATTGATGCTTTCATCTCCAATTATTTGTAGTGATGATGGCGAAAGTGCATATGATCTTGCATTTGGCAAATGGTGGTTTGTAGCTTTTTCAACTTTATCATCCTGTTTGATGCTGGATTCATAGGCGCCCAGTACCGGAGGAACTTGAGGATTTATTATCCCAATTGATAATTTGGAAGTTGATGGAGTAGACGACAATAGATTAGCCAGTGCTGAGCCTACAACACCTCCTCCTACAATAACAACATCATAATGATCTTTTGGTGTTTCTGTTTGTGGATAGGTAGAAAAATAGCATGTCGATATGTTACAGTGTAGCTTGTGGTTTAATTGTAGGATTCTTCGCCGATATGCTGTGTCCTGTATGGTTCGTCTTATCATTTTGATCGTTTCCTAGCACTTATTGAAATTGAGTTGAAATAAGTTAAAAAAAATGTTCCAATTCACCATCATTATATACCACATTAACTTGGGAGGAGAAGGTCAAAATCTCGATATGATATCCCCACGAGGGGTGGCGGGCGCGGCTAAGTGCAGAATGAAAATGACTCATCTTCTTTCACGAACAAACAAAAAACGTCACGTTAGTTTAACTACTACGTATTTGATTTTCAATTGTAATCTTTACGTGTTTTCATTTAGACAAATGGTCAACGAAGTTCGTATTGTTTCATGTATGCACATGTTGTAAAGATATACAAATCTAACTTCTTGATCACTTATTGTAAATAAATGTTTATGGGGTAACAACAGCGTCATCAGACATGTTGGCAACGTAATCATGCCCAAATTAGAGAAAACAGATTTTTAAGAGGATTTATCCACAACGGTATCTTTGTCTTGGGAAGGATATAGAACATGAAGCTTGCATCTCTTTTATTACTACTCTTTGCCGGAGAAATCGCTTCTTTTTCATCCCCAGTAGTACGCTATCATGTGAAAGCTCACTCCACTGCCACTCGTTTGCATATGAGTGATGGTGCCTCTGGAGGTATTGAACGATTGGAATTCAAAATTCATGCTGATGGACGTATCGAAGAAACCGTAAAGGGTATTCGTGGTGATAATTGCCAAAAAATCACTGAAGATATAAATGCTGAATTAGGTGAAGTTGTTTCTTCTCGACCAACAGAAGAGATGTATGAGCAAGAGCTCCGGATTGGAAATACGGTAGAGCTGAAAGATGAGAATGAGGGTGGCTGGAGCAACGGATCTTGGTAGAAAGGTTGGGAATTATCAAAACATAGTCTCAAGAGATTTATAAACCTTAAAGATCACATTCTTTCATGTTTATATAGGTATTTTTTTGGCCAGAATTTCGTGAAATCCAAAATTCGGTATATTATAAAATTACAAAATCCAAAATTGTAAATTTTTCTCATTCTCTTCTGCTGGTATCATAAGGAATGTAAAGGTTTGTTTATTTTGTTCATGCGAAATTAAAGCTTTGATGCCACCATACAATCAAAAATGTTATGTTGATTTATGCAAAATGCGAGGCAATTTTTAATCTTTTAGCGATACTTGGAGATTTGAATATATCGCACACATTTATGGTTTTGTCTATGTTAGATCTTAGAGACTGGAGTTGTATTTCGTTTGCATAGTATCTGTGAAGTCCAACAATGTTATCCATCCAACTGTTCTTTAAAGTAAGATATTAAGTGTACGTCATGGAAATAGATTCTATAAGATGAATCTAAAAGATAATACAACAGATATCATCGCACCTAAATTGATGAAATATCATAGCCATCAGCAGCTTCCAACGTACGATTGAAATATATGATATTTGTGCTAGGCGTACAACTCGTATTCGTGTTACTAGACTAGAGTGCGTACATGTTCTTTGAAATTAAAGTAAGTCTACTCGTAGTTACTCGTGTTATTGATCATGTATCAATCTGAGAGAAGGGACTCAACTCGAAGATCTCGATATATTTTCATGCAAGTTTTCAAGTTAGGAATACTTTCGCAATAATCAAGACCTTTTCGTAACATCCGTGTAATCCTACCTTGTTGAGTACTAATAAATAATCGAAATAATAGTAAGTCGATAAATTTAATCCGTATGTTTCACATACGTGTCGAATATCTCCGTAAGTGGAACTTGGGTATTTAATAATCTGTGATAATGTTGAAAACAGGTATGGAATAATTTTGTACATCTATCTTTTGACGAGTGTCCAAGGTCAGATCCGAGAAAGATGGAGAACAAAAGCATTACCACCCACAAGGATGTTTCTACTGTTGCAAACAAAGAGAGCATCAGTAATGCGTCTGGTTTTGTGCAAAAGCTATACAAAATGGTCAATTGTGCTCCTGATGATATAATTTCGGTGAGTTTTGTTTCGGTAGATGGCTCAATCTAGGATGCGAAAGACGATACAATTTTCTTCTTTGATAATTTCATCGGCATTTTCAAAGAAGCTTTTCGTGAGGTTTTTAAAAGTTTGCTCTATGGAACATTTGTTTGTTTGGTATGACGTCAATTTTGTGATCTCAGTGGGAGTGCATCATCGTTTTATTTTTTTAATTAGATCTTTTAAGTATTTCAGAAGTTAAGTTTGTTTTTGAAGAACACAAAAATAATTCATGATCCAGATTTTTGTGAATGTACGGTGCAAAACCAGCGAACTTTTAGTGCTTTAATGCATACGTGATTTTCTGGGAAACTTTGGCTTTCTACGTAGACTTTGAAAAAGGCATATGTTTTAGATAATTATTAAGTCTACATCCCTGCCACCTCACAGAAGTATGGAGTGTTTTTTTTTAAGAACTTTGTTGGTCCTCCTCTTTGTCATGGGAAAGAATATGGCTAAAGATAAAAATTGTATCTTGATGGCCAGTCTTTTGTATTTTATCAGAGTGTTTCTATAAAATAGAGAGTGGTAGGATTTGTGAATTGCAGGTTGCAAATATTTTTCACTTGGATGAAAGCGTTCCCTATTTGAGTGTTTCCGAGTGGTCTATACATCATTTTTACTTTACTTCATGCGTATGTTGTTTTTGTCAAGACTCAAGATACTCGTACACCAAAATCTCAAAAGATTTCCTCAATAACAAAATGATCATGAAAAAAAAAATTATACTAATGATTTGTTTTCGAAGAAACGTCCTTTACTCACTTTTATATTCTCATTGAAATCTTCTAACCACCATATTAAGTGGGTACCTGCTGGTGATGCATTCAGAATTTCTGATTTGCAAAGATTGGAAAATGAAACATTGCCATCGTTCTTCCGTCACTCGAGATTTCAAAGTTTGGTTCGACAGCTCAATTTTTACAATTTTCGAAAAGTAAATCGTGAGCGAAATTTTTGGATATACCGACACAAACAATTCCATAGAGATAGACCTCAGCAACTGCACCTATTGCGAAGGCGAACATGTCCTGGAGTTGATGGTAGAAAACAACGTCCTGACAATGAAAGCTCTAATCGAGGGAAGTTATCAGTTGAAAGCAACTCTAAAGGCAAGTACTCTTCTTCATCTGAGTATAGCTCGTTCAAAGAAAACAGTATTGTTGATGAGAATATGAAAATGTATCAAAGGCAAACATCTCTTAAGAATCAACCAGAAGCAAGGATTTCTCGTGAGGGTTCACACCAGAGCTTGCTTTATGCATGTACTCAGCCAGATAGATTTGGTGGTGAAACCGGACCTTGGATCCAAGATTCGATTAAATTTCAGAACACAAACTCAAGTGAACATGAGATATTGTCATCTGCTTCAAATTATGAAAAATCATTTAAAAGCCATGAAAAACAATTCATTGAAGTGGGGATGAATTCTATCAATCAACATAGGTCCGATAGAGGACAGATGGGCACTCTCCTTGGCAAAGATGATGATGTAAAAATGGAGTTTGTGTCGAACTATCCACCGAATGACATCTATTCATATAATTTAGAAAACGAGTCAAAATCATGTGTGACTCCAGGGGATGAGGGGAAGACAAACGTGTCCTTGATGTTGTCCTCAATGGAGAGACGAAGCTCAGGAACAGAAGGGCAAGGATTCAAAATAGCAGAGAAATTGAGTCGTGCTGAATTGAATAAACATTCGTTGTTAGTGTCGCAGGTTGCTCGG
>Ga0209092_10002789_pt1 | contig 15713 bp, 14 predicted proteins | sample FraStrMetagenome_FD_187446 | JGI IMG/M metagenome (GOLD analysis project Ga0209092, IMG submission 187446) | Marine eukaryotic phytoplankton communities from Arctic Ocean - Fram Strait ARC3M Metagenome (SPAdes) (version 2) | ecosystem: Environmental > Aquatic > Marine > Oceanic | place: Fram...
GGGATTTCTGGATGCAACTTCGAGCCCATATTCAAGTTGATGCTCTTCTTTGAATGGTATTACTCGACTTCTTGGCATTCTTCAACGGTTTTTAGGGTTGCAGCTTATTTAATGGCTAAATACAGGTTATAGATCGTGTCTTATTTCGTGTTCAGGCACGTCTGTGGACAGAGATAGTCAGGGTTACGGACGGATGGACAAGCTTAATTTCGGCACTTTAAAATTTTTTATTTCGGTAATTTCGGCAAAAAAGGCCAAAGTGCCGAAATTAAAGCGGTCTGATCATGTGTGTTTTTGTATGATAAGTGTGTGTTTGTGTGAATAAAATAAGTAAAGGGTAACTAGGTACACTTCGTATCATCCGAACATTGCACGTGCATGAATATTCGAATCTCACACGTACCCTTATAACACATATAAGAGTATTATATGAATCTTTACTAATATATGCACACAAACACACACTTATCATACAAAAACACACATGATGCATACAATAAAATACTTATCCAACTGAGAGAAGGGACATAACGTTAATACTCCCCTCACTTCTTGAATGTTGGAGAAGTGCCTCATTGAATACATCGGCTTTATGACTTGACAATTCTGATCCAAGTATCTCCGTCAGCTGATGCCTTCTTTTAATTCAAAATACATCAAAAACTACAAAACAACAATACAACAATACAAAATATAAAATAACAACAATAACAACAACAAATAATACATCTATACCACTATTATACACATCACATATATTCCAGTTTATTAGACCGGAGACAGCACAGCTTCATGCAGATACAATAGACAAGGATCTACCTGCGATTGTTGCATCTTCATGCCCTTATCTTCCGTTGTTACCTCTATCAGAGTTTTAAAGAATTTGATTGCTGCATCTACATTTCCATACATTGACTTAGCGAGTTTTACTGCCATCTTCTTCGGATTTTCTTCAGCGATGAACCCACAATAGCTGGATGCGGCTCGATAAATAGCTCATTCTCCGTGTCTGATTCCAAGAAAGCAGCTTCTATATCACAATTTTCCATAGTCCATCCTTTCTTCTTGTTATAAAGCGTAATACCAATTTGGAATTTCAAAACTTCGTCAGTAGCCACTGGAGAAAATATTTCTGTAAAATCGACACCCGGAATCATCATGCACCCCAAAGTAACACAGCGAGAATTGAAGCGAATGGAACCATCTATTTCATCTTTTAGTTTAAAAACCAACTTAGTAGGCATGACTTTTTCCCCTTATCTATCACCTCTTGTAATGGCACAAATTTCCAAGCATCGCGAGAAAGGAACTTATTAAATTCGGCGGTCATTGACTTGATCCAAACTTCCCGTTCCGGTGACTCGATCGCAGACCTCCAAGTTCAGTTAGTTCAATTCCGTTATTCCGACATCAAGCATACATTGTTATATGCAGTGTCCTATGACGGCGATAACGAGCTAGTTCATTTAGCTTATGGTGTTTGCGATGTCGAGAATACTGAGAACTGGGAATGGTTTATCAGTAAGTTGATTGATGACTTTCCTGCATTTACCTGATTGCTTAGAAGGGATTGTACCTCGTCGGACTGCAAACCTTTGTCGAAATCACCTAATACACAGGTACATGGAGGAAAGTCATCAATCATCTTACTGATAAACCATTTCCAGTTCTCAGTATTCTCGACATCGCAAACACCATTAGCTAAGTGAACTAGCTCGTTATTACCGTCATAGGACACTGCATATAACAATGTGTGCTTGATGAGACCAGTAGTGGTAAAGGTTTCATCGACTGTAAAAAGTGGGGTACAACCATTTCTGGACCAGAACTCCTTTACATAGGAAAAACAAACATAGCACCTTTTGAATTAATTGAAAGAATGATTCCAAGTGCACATTTGGGATTCTAATACAAACGTTTCTTCCTCATCCTTTTCATGCAAAAAATCAAAGTAGGTTTGCAGTAATAAGTATTGTCCTAAATGAACAGATACACTATTCTGACTTTTACTGTGAACTAAGTTACGAGCATGGGATACTTTCAAGTTGATTCCATCACTTTCTTTTGTCATAACCATTAATTGTTGTGTGGAAACCTACGCGTTTTTTTTGGATGGTATGAAGTTGTTAACAGTTTTGCTAGCTTCAGTGATTGTTTTGCTATCGTAGTTTCTTTTCCACTTCAAATCGCAATCGCGACATGAATGGTGAGAGTAATGTCGATAAAAAATTGGTGTTTTCGTGCTTTTAGCAATTTTTTTTGGTGTTTTTGTGCTTTTTCTCTTTTAAATTTCAAATTTCGCTGCGCAACTCGGCAGAAAGAATGATATTAGCTGTAACGGTTACAGAATGAATAGAGTTTACATGTTAGAACTCATCAAGGGATATCATATATCATGCCTGTCACCTGTTACAAATCACAAACTCTCTCATCTTTTTCTCCATGAGCACCTCTTCGTCCACATCCTCTGTACGATATGCCTACATGACAATCTCGATTGCAGGTGACCCGCCATCACCAATCCTATTTGAGCTAAGAACAGACGTTGTACCACAGACATGTAAAAACTTTTTGAGCATTTGCTCAGTTCGTTCACGAACGTTACGACGCCAACCCTCGACAGAACCGACATACAAAGGCATTGACTTTCATCGAATTAAACCAGGGTTTGTCGTTCAGGGTGGCGATTACGAAAATTTTGATGGGAGTGGAGGTCGGTGCCATGGTTCTGTAGCATCATCTTTTGGTAGCAAGCACTTTCACGACGAAAATTTTACGTTGAAACATGATGGTCCTGGAGTGCTGAGTATGGCGAATTCAGGTCCGAACACGAATGGGAGCCAGTTCTTTATTACGTTGCAGGCTACGCCTCATTTAGATGGAAAACATGTCGTATTTGGTCGTGTTGTTCGGGGTATGGAAGTAATCAAGCAGATGGAAAAAGTAGAGACTGATGACCGTGACAGGCCTGAGTTGTTACAACGTGTCGTTGTAATTGACTGTGGTGTTGGAAAAGGACCATACAAAAGTAGTGAGGATAATTTTAGTGTACAAATGATAGGAAAGAGAAAGACGGAAAGTTTTGAGAGAAGGTCAAAAAGGAGAAGAAAAGATAAAAAGCGTAAGAAAGACGAACGCAAACGAAAACGAAAGAGACATGATTACAGTTCGTCCTCGTCGGTGTCTTCTTCTGACAGCTTCGATAAATCATTGAGCTGTGAAATAATTGCATCAGAAAATGATTCGAGAAAGAAGGAAAGCTTTGAGAGAAGGTCAAAAAGGAGCAGAAAAGAGAAAAAGCGTAAGAAAGACGAACGCCGACGAAAACGAAAGAGACATGATTACAGTTCGTCCTCGTCGATGTCTTCTTCTTACAGCTTCGATCAATCATTGAGCATCACATCAGACAATGACTCGAGAAAGAAGGAAAGTTTTGAGAGAAGATCAAAGAGGAGCAGAAAAGATAAAAAGCGTAAGAAAGACGAACGCCGACGAAAACGAAAGAGACATGATTACAGTTCGTCCTCGTCGATGTCTTCTTCTGATAGTTTCGATCAATCATTGACCTGTGGAAGTGTTATTGCAAATTATGACTTAGGCGCTAGGAAAAATAGGCGAATTTGCAAATTAAAGAAGAGAAATAAACGACGAGAAAATACATCTTCTGGGGATAGAGATCATCTCGAAAAAGCGAAGGAACGTGCTAAAGTTGAGAATAATAATAGTGTAAAAGTGAAGGAGGACGACAAAAATCTTGAGAAGGTGAAGGTGCCATCAAATCAAGGTAAAGCTAACGCTGAAATCATCAAAAACAAACAGTCTGATACTTTTTCGGATTATGAAAGCGCCAGACTTAAGAAGCGAAACTGTATGACTCCCATGACGAAGGAAGCTTACGATGTACAGCAATCAGTTGTTCGTGAAGTTTACGATCCAAGTACTGGACGAACCAGATTAATAAGAGGTTCTGGGGAAGTGATTGAAAAAATTGTGAGAAAAGATGAGCATTTCCAAATAAATAAAATGGCAACTTTTGGGGACGGTATGTCCTTTTCAAGGGACCTTGCTAGCGTTCGAAAGAAACAAAGACGATAATTAAATAGTTGACAATGTTAGTCCCCCTTCTTCCATCAAAATACTCTTCCGCACTGCATCAAATTTCTCCTCTTTTTCTAAATGGCCTTATCAATTACTTCTACATCGCCAGTTGATTTAGTTTATTTTCATTGCAAAATCAAACGATAATTCTAATGCCCTTCTTAACGCCTTGTCCTATGGAGAGAACAAGAAATAAACGAGGTATTCAAGCAGTCACTTCTTTCCTTGGCTAGGGTGGCAGTATAATTCCAAAAAGCAAGAAATTTGACTTCTTATGGCTCTTTTGATTGCAATAGGAAAGGTGTTTTACGATTTAATCAAAAACAAAAATTTTAAGTGGCGTTGGGATGCATGTAAACAAGGATTTGGAGTGAACTAATTATATAAGATGCAATTCATACGAAGAACGAAAGCAGCTGCTACCCAGACAGCATGTACTGGAAACACCAACGAAATCTACTCCAATGTAACAAATACTGATTCAATAAAATGATTATGCTTATCATATGTTTTGGTCACTTAATTTTTACTTTTCCTCTTCTCATCCATTCACTAATGAGAAGGGTGAGTACTAAATCATCCTATTTACTCGTACATCTCTTACAAAAATTAGATGCTAAAAAATCAATCTTCGGAGGTCATCATTCATCCCTTTCGACCTCCATCAAAAACGATCCAGATTAAAACCGGTGCAACTTTCGCAATATACGTAGTATAATCGAAATCCCTGTCGTGGCCTTTTCAACCGACGGTAAGTCTTTCATAGCGATTTAAGATGTAATGTAACAACAAAATCTCCCACAAAAAAGCTTGTAGAGAGGAAATCATGAGAAAACTTGCGCATTTACGCCTTGTAAGATAATTTTTAAAATCAAAGCGATCGTGATCTTTTCATTTTCTTTCAATTTATTGTCCTTTGCATCTCAGGCGTTCGATTTTCCCCTGATGGGGAAATTCCTGAAGTCGATCCTTCACTTTTTACTTCCATTTTCTTTTGAGAACGGGATCTTCTTGTAAAATCAAAACCTATTTCTTGTAAAAGCCTTATGCGATCGGCGGTCATTTTTATATTTGCTTTCCCTGTGGTTTTCAACATTTTGAATGCAGTTCGCTGGTTGGACACCCAATTAGCGAGTTTCTCATGCGACCCATCCGAGTTTTTAACAATTGTATTGCAATTTCCAGTCATTCGTTTGTACTCCACTAATTCCTTATATCTATCATTCCATGAAACCATTTTTCCTGTACTACCGCGCGATCGCAACTTCCATCGAAATCCAATACTTTCAAGCAACTCTACGCGATCATCAGTGAGAATATTTTGTTCTTGTCCCTGTTCTCTTTTTTTGTAAAGAGTTCTCATCGAACTAACCCACTCTCCTAGCTTACTTTCGGGAAAAGCTTTAGGCACTAGACAATCGCCAAATCTTTCTTTGTACTCTTTCAACAGTTGAAAGTTCTCGTTCCATACAGCATCGCTTTTGTGCGTTGACAGACGACGCTTTTTTCTTTTAAGTGGACTTTGTTTCATAGGTGGTTTCAATGTACAATCCGGGTCGATACTCTTCAAATCCAACCTTTTTACAAGAACTTCCTCCGATTTCACATTCAATGGGCCACTCGCTTTCACTCCGTGATCATTTTGAACAAAAGTATTATTCAAAGCTTTCATCGGCGGATCCTCAATAGGTAACAATCCTTCGTCATCCAACGCACGCCGGCAACGATACAATTCTACGTCAATATATCTATCCTCGTAAAGCATATATGGTTTGCCTCGCTCCTCTCCTTCCTTCCGTCGCCGTAGTTGTCCACCACTGTCATCTACTTTGACAGAATCGCTTTCACTTGACATCTTGCGCTTCTTAGTCCAATATTCAACCGAGCACATTTCCGAAAAGGCTGGGATATCGTTAAGGGACATTTGCAAAGTTCAGATGAAGCAGTTCTATATATTTATTTGTGAAGTTTGTACATGTATTTGATGTTGATACGCAACAAAGTCAATGTGAAAAAATAATGGTATTTTCTAAACGATTGTGTGAATCTGGTACATTTTACATTTACCGATATACGAATTTTGAGCTAAAAAGGATGAGAAGTTTACGACTCGTACATAATTGGTTCGTAGATTGGAGCGAGCCAAAAAGAGCTAAATAGAGAGAGTGTAAAACACGCAAAAACTTTCTTCTTTTCCTGAAAATGCTGTGAGCTGTGAGCTGTGAGCTGTGAGCTGTGACTGGACAAATATATTGCGGTCGACTCTCTCTGAAAGAAACAATTGATTTGAAAAAAAGTAGAAACATCTTACACTTGAAAAAGTATTAGATTACAAGCCATGGAATTACGTCGAGCTGAAAAGGATTTAAACGACTTGGTTACATCGTACATTGACCTGCTCCATAGATTGAAGAGGCAACCTCATTTGAAGGATCATCCGGATGTGATAGAGTTGACTAAGATTGTCGAGGTGGAGCAGGCGATCGATGGGGATGAAGAGTGTGATTCTTTTCACGACCAAAGCATTGTTAAGGTACATGAATGTTTGACAAATGTTGTAGGAAAGATAGAACTCGCAATAGATGTTGATGGCAATAATAATAAACTGCTTGAAAAGTTCCGGCGGAGATGCGAAGAGAAGGATCCGGTGACTGGAGAACCGAGATATGGGGAGAAGACGATGCAGAGAGTAAAGTCTTTGTTGAAGACATACGGTCAACTTGTCATTGCAAAGGGCTTTATCGAAACAGGGAATGTAATCGCTAGTGATGCGAATGATTCTCTGTTCTTGCAACTGTTGGATGATGTCAAAACGAAGCTTGTTCTGTCTGATAGCGGAAAGACGATTGTCGGTCTCGTGACAGAGTTAGCGAACGAAGAACACACTAAAGTACAATATGAGATTGAATTAAAAAATAGAGTGGATGAAGAAGAGAGGAACAAAATGAAAGGAATGGCTGAAGCAGAGGTTGAGAAGATGAAGAAAGAAAATGAGCGAGCTATTAAAGAAGAAAAGGAACGTCTCGCAAGGGAAGAGAAAGAGCGTCGTGCTAAGGTTGTTAAGGAAGAGATGGAAAAACGGATAAAGGAAGAGGAGGAAAGGCAAAGATTAGAAAAAGAAAAACGGATTATCGATGCAATAGTCCGTGGCAAAGATGGGGTGCAGATTCAGCTGAAGAATTTGAGGAAGTCTTGCGAGGGTGAAAAAGGTGCGCATCGCGTTGCTTTGAGAAGCTTGCATATCTTATTTAGTCAAATAATTGCAAGGTAGGTGTCTCGAGTGTCTCCTTCGTTGATATTTTTATCCTCAGTTTTTGACGGAATTATTGACAGACCTGAAGAATTGCGCTTTCGACTTATTCGAAGCAATCATCCGCAATTTGAAGAAGACATTGGGAGATGGTATGGAGGAAGAGAATTACTTATTGCCGCAGGATTTGAAGTCATAGAAATTGACAAAATCACATGCTACGTAACAAAGGAACCAAGTCTAGCTAACGACTTTGATGAATGGACAGCATGGTTTGATGGGCTCAAAAATACGGTTGCTGCAATAGAAGAGGACATGGATTTGAAGAGCTAAAAATTCTCGTTGTAAGAATCGTTTTTGAACTTAGCACGATAGTAATAGAGCTGGTAGTCGAGCTGATTTTCATTTGAAGTAGAATCGCATGACTATGACGCAGTTATCAACGAAGAAGAGATATATTGAGCAAGTCGGGCTAGATCGAAGGTGCACGCCAAGCGATAATTTATGCGTGATGCTTCAATAAGAAAAAGGTGCACATCAGATAGATATTGGAGTAGGCTAAAGACTGATTTATGACGATAAGTAATACAATCTAATCAACGCCGACTACCAGAGAATACACAGATTTTCTTTTTATGTTAATCATTACTTCTGTTGGAGTATCAGTTTTAAAGTTATTTTGTCGAACTTAACGGACATGTGATTATAGTTTAAAGATGACACCAAATCATCTATCCCTACCCACCTTGCAATAACATATCCATAGTCTAGATGAAAAACTACATTATGTAAACGTTATAGTACCAACCGTAAAGACTTTGAAGGCGGATGTCCCATTCTCTACTTTCTGTCTTTAATTGATTTTATATTACAGAGTGCTCAGAAATTGCCATTCAACTAAAATATAGTGTATTTAGTTTAAAGCCGGAAACATCTTCAATCCTCTTCAATATCTCATTAAGGACTTGTAAAGGATAAACCTTTAAATCTATATTTTAGCACAACCTATGAACTTTATCGTGTCTACATAGAAGAAGTAATTTTGGTCAGGATAAATTACTTCTTATTTAGCAAATCCTCGAAATCGTGAACTATCTTCTCGCCATCAACAGAACAGTACTTAAAGCCATCGTCGATTTCACTCTGAATTTGTCGAAAGAGCGCAACTAGATCGACATCTTTTGAAAAGTTTGAAAAACACATTGACTCAAACAATACTGACCTTGCTATCAACCGTTCTTTAACATCTTGTGAAATACAGTCTTTAGGAATGTCCATATTGTAAAACATTTTAATTTTCTTATAATTCGTGCGAACAAGTTTTCGAAAGCCACCGCTCAGCTTAAGATCATCACCTGCCAAATTTTTCTCCCGCCTTTCCTTATCATACGCAGCTTTTGCGATAATGTTTACCATCGTAGAATCAATTTTCAAGGTATTGGACATTGATAACATTTCCATATTTTGTACAGCGTGACAGGAATTTGTTGCATTGGGTACAAATTCACAAAGAAACCTTTCAATTATGCTTTGACTTGAATGGAGGTGAAGAAATGAAACATTATCAAAGAATTTTCTGTATAGATCCATATAAAGCAGACTCGGATGGGGTTCGAGAAAGCGTTCTTCAATGAATGTAGGCAGCGTTTCAGATTTTATTACTGCCATTTCGTTAACATTACCTCCTGTGTAATAAAATAAGCTGACAAGCCACGAATAAAATCGACGATATCCAACGACAACTTTAACGTGAAATTCTGATTCAACGACGATGTCTTCGTATAATTCATTCAACACATGAACACCATAAGCAACACCATACTCTTCGTACCGTTCAGAGGATGTGCCACCAACGCACCACGGAGGTGCCAGCGCACTTAAATCTTCAAAGGAAATAATTACATTTTTCTTTTCACCTTTAAGCTTTTTGAGCATCTGAAGAAATTCCTTTCGTTGAGTTTTTGAGTCATCTTCGCACAATAAATGTTGTATAAATTTCATAGTTATCTGTGCATAATTCCTTGTATCGGGATTATGGATTACATCAAAGTTGGATTTAGTATAGGGTTGTCGATTATACTTTCCTAAAAAAATATAGTTATCCATAGATAAAGGAATTTCGAGCTTAGTTAATGTACTTTGAATTGACGTTGTACCAGTCTTATTAACCCCAACATGTAGTACGAGAACTGGATTCGTTGGCGAAACATCTCTTTTCGTCTTCATTTTCAGATCACCAATGTAAGTAACGTTAAAATATTTCTCAACACTATATGTATCATCAACTATTTTCTTCTCGTACAATATCAAGGCTTCTATTTCCGAATCACTCAGCAACGATTTGGTTGAAAAGTATCCTTGACTCAGCACATCAATGGATGTACTAATTCCAATGTAAACCGTAACTAGAAGCAGCGAGACCATAAAATAAGTGTTCCTCGATTGAGGCAAACGAAAGCGATGGATCCGCTTGTGATCATTAGGTTCTGATGAACGCAGTTCATGCTTTCCTTCACTGCCATCACCTTTTCGACGTCTGAAAACCATGTAACAACAGTAAGATAAATCCTGTCGTTCCGATTAGGCCGAAACACAAAAAAAATTTAAGGTGACACAGGTGACCCTCGCACACGTTTAGAGGTTGTACGTTGTACGTTGTACGTTGTACATGCAGGTATGTAATGTGTAATGTGACATGGACATGAAACTGGAACGCCCTCATGAAGATCGGAGTAAAAAATGATTCGCGGATCCTAAAATCTTTTATGTTCTGATAGAAACTATCCGAAAGAACGTATAACTTTCGAAAAGAATTATATTTTCTTGAATACCTATAAGTATATACTTGATATATTCGGCTTCTGTTTCGGCCTCGGAATGAACGATGACACGGCAACATTGCAACCAGCTGTCCGAACTGAGACGACGACGAAAAGAACACGCGAAAGATGGATGCTCTAAAGCTAGTAGCCAAAGAGAGAGAGAGAGAGAGAGAGAGAGAGAGAGAGAGACAGAGTAGGAACATTAATCAGCACGCATATAAGAAGATCCTTTATTATTCATTCGACAGATATCAGAGACTCATCATGACCTCTTCATCCACAAAGAATAAGCTTTTATCCTCCGTCGGTATAGTGGTGTTACTTCACATGGACAACCTTATCATGACACATGGCTTTAGCGCTCCGGCTTCGAGTAGATTTTCCATCACAGCTAAATCACCCGTCCATTGCTCAGGCCGTATGATAACATACTCATCCTCATCGGACAATGATGAATCATCTCCAATTGATCTGGACAGCGCTGATTCCTATGATGAAGGAGCGGCACTTGCCAAGGAATTGTATGAGCGCGTAAGGGTACTCGAATTACAGAAAAAGTTGGTAAAGGAGGAAAACAAAGAGAAGGAAGACGATTTAAGACAGCTTAATGCCGAGCCTTTTCGCAAACGAAAGGAAATGAGCTCATCTGGTCCATCTTATAATGTGAAAGGTAAAAATGATGGAAGCAACCCACTCTTTTCGGGTAATGATTTCAGTGGTGGTATGTTTGGCGGGGGCTCTCCGAAGGAGGATAACATAAGACTAATGAACTCTCAACCTTTCTCGTCACGTGGTCAAAGCAATGGTACCGCGCGTGGCCTCTCAACTCGTCAGAACTTTTTGTTGGATGCTTCATCTTCTGAACGAAACATATTGATTCAAATCGCAGCTGTTTCAGTTTTGTTACTTGTTGCCATTGGCGTTGGCTTGAACGGTGGGATTACAGATGGATCAGATCGTTTGATTGAAGACGCCGTGCTTGGGGATGGAATGGAAGGATTTTCGATGGACTTGCTGGATGGCCCTAGTGTTGATAGCGCAATCTCAAATTCGGACTCTGTTTTTATTTAATATATCTTTTAAACTCCAGTAAATAGTGTGTAAAATAAGATGTATCTTTTCTATTGAGAACTTATTTGAGAATTATTTCTTCTCATGCTTCAGTGTGCTTAACACATGAATGGGCACGGAAATTACAAATTATTTCGACAAGTTATTGAACACAAGTCACGTAGAGCAAAATTTCATTTAATTTTTGAAGGGGTAAGACAAACAGTTGAATACTTTTTCTTAGTTTGGACACATTAACGATTCAATGAAAGCGACAATTTTTTTTGGAGAGTTTGAGACAATTCCCAATGGATGCAGTGAGGAAGCAAGTATTAGATCGTCTATGCTATCAACGATCCAAAAGATCGACGCTCGTTTCAACTTGTCAGGAATAATAGGACCTGGGTTATTTCTGTGTTCTGGATGAAATTCGATTGTTGGCATTAGAGCATCGAGGCTTCCTAATTCATCTGGTAGCTTCTCGTGTACTCGAAAGGCATTAAACAATTTACACTTTTGCTTAAGTGTGTTGAATAGTGTAAACTCTGCGTCGGAATTTACCTTACTCGGGTCGACGATGATAGCACATTGAAGAGGAATTTCCTGAACAGATTCTAATGTATCCAATACAGCTTCCATGATTATTTCCGGACGCGCCAAAGCGGGATCTTCAAGTTCCACACGAGTATTTTTCCAAGAAGCTTTCAGTTCCATAGATACAAAATGGTTTGGGCCAAAAACTAGATAAATTTCTTTTATAAATTCATCCAAATTCGTATTGGCGCAGGGGCTGTAATAATTGGATTCATGTTTAAATTCCATCGGATGGGCGACTTTCACAGATTCGCTCTTTGCGTCATAAACTAGATCGATATCTAAATTTGACACTCCAATATTTTTCAACTGTCTCAAAGCTCCTCGACACGTTCGTGAAGTGGTTCGTTCTGCGTCTACAAACGATCTATGAGAAAATACTTTAAATGTCCCTAATTTGAACGCGTTTTTGACCCAACATCCGTCTGAACCCACATCTAGAGCTCCCCTAATGTGCTTCAATTGATCAAGGTGTGAATTTCGATTTTCTTGGACTTGTAACCTTCCTCTGACGTGCTTTAAATTTTCATCGTGAGCATGTGAACTTTGTTGATACTTAAAACTCGATATAGTAAGCATTGACACAACCAGCATGCTAGACAGCACCAGTATAAGAACGTTATATCTTCGAAGGCATTTAAAAAAATAGGCGTTTAAGTTGAAACGCCGATGCTTTCTTGTAAGAGTCATGATCTACGCAAGGACCTTCACTCAAAAACTTTAATGAAATATGATTGCATTTCCCTAGTCAAAGGAGGACCAATAAACGGAGTCAAAGCCTGACGTGCTTGTATTGTGGCTTTTTCTTTTGCTTTGAGAAAAACTTGTTGATCATTTCACCCTTGTAATTTGTAATACTGTAGACAACATCGCAATTGCGCACAAAGTCACCAAGAGTAGAAGTTAATAAAATAAAAGCATACAGTTTAAAAAAAAAGTCACCCCGGAAAGTTCGGGCTAAACAGCCGGAGTAGATTGCAAAGCATAAATTCGCATAACTAAACAGGTTTAACGTCTATTTTAGGTAATTTAGCCATAAAAACGTGAATTTAGGTAGAAACAAGCTAAGTTAGCCAGAAACGAATAATTGCGCATTTGCCATTTTCCGACAACAGAATATTTGGCCGTTTTCCATGCGCAATTGCGATGTTGTCTACGGTATGTTTAAAAGGGGGTAAATATCCGTTATGGTGAGACTTTGTCACATGTTTTACATAATGTATTGTCGTTCCTCGTTTCTGTTTCTTTTTCTCGTCTTTACACATTTAACGTTCACAGTCCTGTTTAGACTTGTTCCGCCATCTTCATCAGACACCGCCAGCGCCAGAGGAAAAAAATAGAAAACGATTCAAAGCAATCTCATTCTCACAAATACATCAATCATGTTTAACAATCAGCAAGCCGCCACGGCCGCCGTGTCCCCCGCCCACATCGCACATGCCCCGTTCGTTCCTCCGCGAAAGAAAGCATATTAATATGAGCGCTTGCCGGCCTATATTCCTATGCAAGGAATTTCTAGTATCATGGTCCTCGGCAGAGATCGAGCATGTGATCAGAAACAAGTTAGCTTTTCTCGAAGAAATGACACGTTTCTTATGCGCTTCAAAAATCCCTGCTGCTGTGAGTAAGCTTTCTGCAAAGCGCGCTCATGGCATGCTGACAAGATCGATGACAAAGCGACTCACTGTCATCTTTTTGTCTTTGCCCTGATGTGATGGTACGTAGTAATGAGTGTCTTTATGTTTTCTAGTTTTTCGATTTTCGTATATGCTCACATTATCAGCTACTACTCTTTCGATAAAAATAGAGGAAATGCGTGGCATGAACCAAATTATCGAACCTTACTTTTGTATGACTAATGGTTTGTAAACAATATTTGGGTTATACCACGAGTTTAAGAGAGAAACCGGTGACTTGTAATTTAAATGGCGTGATCATCGCAGCTTAAATCATTTACGCCGAATGTTCCAAACAATAAGTCTCGTAAGGCCAACTTACGTGGAAAACGTTGTATTAGAAGTCCTATATTTTGTTTGTGCTCGTCTATTAAAAGATTTTAAAGCAACTTAATGTAACAATTAGATTCATATTTGCTTACTGGAGCTCGTTTAGAATCTTAATTGTTCGGAAATCAAGACCTTTCGAGTATTTTAATAACTTGATCCCGATCAAATACGGGGTGTAGTATTTTTTAGACGATTCATCTATTTTACGAGGTGAACGAGTACCAACCAATTGCAAAAGGCCTAAATATCGAAACCTTATCAAACTATAGCTATAATTAACACAGAAAGAATCTATAATGCTGACGCGTTGCTTTCGATAATATGACAATAACCGTGGAATCTACAGACTGCTAAGGACACGTTTCATACCTCGTGACGGACGCATCGGTTTTCCGCGTACTCTAATGCGGCTAATTCCGCCATCTGGGTAAATATTGACACGAATATGACTGATGTACGACACACCGTCGTCGCCTCTTGGAGGTTTAACTAATTCATTTTCTGACAATCTATAGTGAAAAACTTTATCAGGTCCAAGTTTTGTTCTAATTAATAAAGGAAACCATCGGATTGTCAAGTCATCGAATTTCACATCGTCGGAGTCTTCTTTCTCATCATGGATTAAATCCATTGTGTTATTTGTAGCAGATCCTGCTTCAATCATCACGCTTTCAGGAAAATTTCCTTTAAAATGACAAGTGTCTTATAAATTATTCCGTGAGTTTTGAATTTGAAAACAAAAATGTTCCTAATTTTGACCTACCAATTTCGATTTCTTCGACGAGCGACGTTATACTTCCTAACTGAAGTATACACCAGTCACCTAAATCTGTATCGACTAATCCAGTGTTTGGATCAGTTTTGATGATACTTGGCCGATCTAAATGGCGTGCAGTCTCCCAGCCATCTCCCATATCGACTGACGCAAAGTATTAATTTAAGAATATCGAAGAAAATTCATATAGCGTTGACGAAATAAAGACCTTACCTCCTCTTCCAGGTTTCAATAAATTTCTTGGGACACCAAAGTGCTTGTTGCTGCATGCTAAACCTCGCCCGCCTAGACCCATTGAAGCAAGATCCACGATTGGCATGTCAGCTTCTGTGTACTTGGAAAAGTAATCCTTCTCAAAGAGAACGCTAACAGATCCATAGACTTTAAGTCGGGCTACACCGCCATCAGGAAAGTAATTCAGACGAATGTGTGTGAACGATGTGCGCTTTAAAGCTTCACTTATTGAAAAGTAATGCATCCGAGATTCTGCGTATCCCGGATTAAGTTTCGACAGTGGCAAAATCTCCTTCCAGTCTCCTCCAATATTGGCACAAGCTGACTCCGCTTTTGCACATAATTCGAGACTAGACTTGCTACCCCTTATTCCCCCTCCTCGTTCAAACCTGTCAAACGAACCTGGCATCCACTCATCGTGCATATCGGTACCATAACAGCTCAAATCGGCAGCCTGGATGCTAACGGCAGGAGTAAAATTACCTGTGAAGAATGCAGTATCAAGTTCCACACCTGCAATTGTTCCCCGATATGCAAGGCGAATAACACACCAGTCATGTCCGGGCAACCTCCTCCGTCTTGATTCCCACCCATCCATAACCTTGCCCTGGGCACAATAGGTGTTTGGGTCGTACTGAGGCTCAGCTCGGAGGAGCAAGTTATCGGCAACCGCGAAGAATTCATCGGTGGCAAAAATAACCCTACTACCCAATTGGGCGTCACTCAAGTTTGTACCATATTGAGTGAAGCGAGGTACATGAAGGTCTTTGCTATCGGTTTTCGCGTTGTAGAGAGTCATATTGTGCAATATTCTGTGCGATGCCAATCGGCGAACATGAAGAATTCTTGTGTTTTTTAACCATTTCCTGGCGAAGCTGCACACA
>Ga0209092_10002790_pt1 | contig 15712 bp, 9 predicted proteins | sample FraStrMetagenome_FD_187446 | JGI IMG/M metagenome (GOLD analysis project Ga0209092, IMG submission 187446) | Marine eukaryotic phytoplankton communities from Arctic Ocean - Fram Strait ARC3M Metagenome (SPAdes) (version 2) | ecosystem: Environmental > Aquatic > Marine > Oceanic | place: Fram...
AAATCAGCAATCCTCGAACCTATAATACTCTTTGGTTTATCATTATCTATTAAAAATTCTTTAAATAAGTATTCTGATTCTCCATGGAATGTGTGATCCACAAAAGGATGATCGTTATGAAACTGTGTGGGCCTGTCAGGCACTTGCGGGCCTCCAAACACAATTATACAGTTGGGAAACTTTTGTTTAATTGCTTTAGCTAATTTTAAATTATAATTTTCATTCCAAATATACGAACTAAAGGCAGCTATGTCAATACTATCAATACTATCTACAAAGTCTTTTATAGGTAAACGTTCAAATACAAAATCTTTTGCACAATATGTTTTGTTAATATACGGATCCGTCTTAGCATAACTCCACAGTCTAGCAACAGCATAAGGAAGCCAGTGTGTCTCAAACTTGCCGAAGCCAATAGGAAAATTAACTTGAAAGAAATATATATTTTTCATAGCATTAATTTTATCCCTTGCTCTAGAGAGGTTTTAGGATAAATTCCAAGTTGTGTTTGCAGACTAGCGTTACAATATCGGTTCAGTACACCGACTGGCTTTTCTAATACACATGTAATATCTAACACTGATGTGTTGTGTATTAATTGATGTGCTAAAGTTATAACGTCAACAAAGCTAGTAGCAATACCAGTTCCTACATTAACAACTCTAAATTTTGTAGTGTCAGTCAAACACCATTCTAGAGTATCAACTATATCGTCAATGTAAACAAAGTCTCGTGTTTGTTTACCTGTTCCCCAAACCTTAATATTATTTGGATTATTTTTTACAATATTAATAAGATTAGGTACTGGATAATCTAAACTCTGTTTTGATCCATAGCCACTAAACGGACGTATGATAGAAATATCTATTGTATCTTTCAATTCCCATAACATACGTTCAGTTGTTAGTTTAGTCCATCCGTACAAATGATCACTTACTCCAATTGTATTTGTAGCAAAGTTAATATCAGTTTCACATAATGATTTATGATTATCTTGCTGGTACGTAGTAGGATATACTGCACTACTACTCGGATAAACAAATCTTTTTGGAGGACACTGTATTATTTTTTGTATAACAATTCTGTCAGTTTCAATATTTTTTGCTATTGCTAAAAAATTATTTTCAATTTGTTCTCTTCCTTTTACATATGCAGCAAAATGAAATACTGCATCATAATTAGTCGAGATATCAAAACTTTCAATAGATTGAACATGCGTAGTGTAAGAGCCTGCAACTATATCTACACCGACAACTGTATGACCTTGTACAGATAATCGATGTGCTAGTTCGAATCCTAAAAATCCGCTGCTGCCGCTTACTAGGTATCTAGCCATTTATGAATAAAATCCCGTATTTGATTAATTGACTGTGATTTTCTATTAATAATATTTTGTCTATTATCTAATCGCATTTGTTTAGTTTGATCGTGTAGTGTATTAATATTTATTTGACAAATTTTTTCTATTTTATTAATTAATGCTTGAAAACGTTTGCTATCGTCTACTATATTATCATACTCCTTACAATCTAATTTATATCCCAATCTAGCAAGTTGTTGTCCGGTTCCCTTGCTATACATATGTAACGGCAAACAATAATTACCTAAACTCCTAAATGTTTTTTCAGATAACTTTATACAATCAGTTTCACCTATAGTATTTTCTGTAATAATACTATAAACACTGTCGTAATAAAAATCTGTTATAGAATTAGTGTTGCACGTTTGATCTGTAAAACTTCTTCCATCTGCAATATAAGGAAGTGTGTCTAAAAATTCTTGCCAGCGACTATCATCTATATTGAATAATTGAAGATTTGTTTTATCAAAATGAAAATCTAATGTTTCATTTACGTCTGGCATACTAATATGACCGTATTGTAATAAATCTCTTCTCCATAATTCATATACTAAACATTGTCTTAATGGATTTGGCTGCCTATTAAGACAAATAAAATGCTTTGCAGGCTTAGTTATAGTAGCAGTTAAGTCATCTACAGACTCGTACAAATAAACAGTAGATATATTGATTGTACAAGGTATATTACTTACCTTTGCCCACTTAGAATACTCTTCTTCTGCAAGGGAATTCATTGTGATGTACAATATGTTAGCCGGATTTAATTTAAATTTATTAAGTTGCTCATGTAAGTTCTTAAAAAAATTGTATGTATTATTTGAATAGCCTTCATTCATATCATTAATAATAAACAAACATTTACCAGCTTGTTGTGCTTGCATTGCTACTGTGCTTACACTATCAAATGCATTATTAGTCCATTGATACGGTTTAAGTAATGGTGTTAGTTCGTATATAAATTTGTTATTACAATCAAGAATATGACTGTGCGTTATGTTTTTGCCTAAAATTGCATGTAATTTAGAGTAAGTATACGGATGTCTTTTACTTTCAAGATTATAAACAGTATTAGTAGTAGAATAATGAGAATCTTCATAATTATTAGGTGATGTTAGTAAATCTAGACTCTGACCGTTTGGCCAAGGGCCACTTGGTCCTATCCAGTCATGTGCTAATTGTATCATGCTATTTTAGATCTTACTATTTCTTTAGCTAATCTACATTCTTCATAAAATTCTGCCATTTCGGGAAAAGTTTCTAGGAAATTAGTTCCGTCGCGAGCGTCTTTAACGTTAAGGAAGTCATAAAGCTCTGCTCTAGGTATAATAATAGTTTTATAATGCTCTTCTGTTCCAGGTTTAGTTGTCCAAGATATTTTTAATCGGTGTTCTGTAATTGATTTAAGTTTATACATTTCGTTAAGTTCAAAAGAAAGATGCATTTGCCATTTATTATCAATTGTATTAGCTGCCATATAGTCCATTGTAGGTAACATATAATCTTGTACTAATTTATCAGTAGATATTTGGGCGTCTAAAAATGGCGGATATCTTAAATACGGAATATCTAATCCTAATGGAACTACATGAGACGGAGAACGCTTTTTTAATTCATTATTAGACATTCCTTCTCTAAAAGAAAATGGAAGATTTTCTTCCCACCAAAGCACAGGCGTATTAAAGTGATATTTTTTCTTCATCTCTAATTGCCATTCTAGTAGCTTGCCAAAACTTGTAATACTTAATACATTGTATGCTGCCATAATAACAACTTTAACATTGCCTAGATTAGCAAGTTGTTCATATCGCTTTTTGAAAACCTCAAAGTCTAATCCTCTACGCACATACTCTGCACGTTTTCCATATCCTTCGACACTAGTGTAAATTGTAACGCTTTTAACTTTATTATCTTTAATTTTTATTAACTTATCAATAAATCGATCCCATATACTATCAACAACACTTAAATTAGTGTTGATCGAAAAATCAAGTTTATCGTTAGGATTCTCAAAAATCCAATCTATAGTTTTAAATGTTTCTTTACTCATTAACGGCTCGCCACCGGTAATTCTATAATGTTCTAACCCAGGATAAATTTCAGGAAACCATTTCCAAAATGCTTCAATGTAAGGATTGTGGTCTTTATTTTTATATGCTAAATTATCAAGATCTTGCCAACCTTGTACCCAACGTTCATTATCAGCTAATCCTTCTAAAACTTTCATTGGGCCTTTTTGTTTAAGGTCATCTACCCATGTAGTACTAAATTCAGGGCCGCAATATAAACAACTCATATTGCATGCATTACTAAAACTAACCTCTAGGTATGTAGGAGTTATGTTTTCGTCTCCTGTTGACGCTATAATATCGTCATGACGATCAAGTGCCCACGATTTCATACTTTTAAAACTGCGGTCACTAAGATTGCCGTCATTCTCTATACGCCAACAATAATCACACTCAGAAGGTTTTTGATTATTAAGCATTTCTTTTCGAGCAGTTTTTAGATGCTTGGTATTAAATAATGCACGATAGTCTTCTTGTAATTCATCTAAAGGTATTTTATGCATTTTAGGATGATGACAGCTATGCATGTAACCAGTACCTAAATGCATAGTTACCTGTGTAAACTTCGCAAGGCAAAACCCGCAGCCTTTGTTGTTTAACAACTTATTTACGTTTTCAACATTTGAGGGATCACTAGTTAATTCACCGTTCTTGTCTTTAAGTAATTTAATATCGTTCTTTTTCATTTAACTATTCTTTATCAATTATAAGTTGTTTAGATAGAGGCTGGCGAGTATATTGGTACACTGTTTTAAAGAATTTACTTTGTTGTGCATCTAATGGATTTATCGAAATTGGAATATCCAATTCATCAATAAGACTAGCGCCTAGATGTTCAATCGACCCTAACAAGGTTTCTTCTGTTATATTTTTTGAAACTACATTTTTCCAATAATCATTGAGATAATCAAAATCACGCACTTGTACATAATCCCAGTCTGTACACATTGTCATGTACAGCCCTTCTCTTGCGCCATATATAGCCCAAAGACCATTTTCTACATCTGCGCCTACCATACTCCAAACATATAGCATATGTAAACACCGCCAATGATTGTTTTTTAGTTCTTCTTTAGATAATCGTAAACCGCGGTCAGTTGCAAGCTTTACTCCTTCTCTAAATCCTGCTCTCCATGCTTGTTGGGCGGTATAATTATTGTACACATCTGAGTAACAACTATTCATTTGAATGTATTGTGCATCCCAACAGAAGTCTACTTGTGCATGTTTATTATCAGGATCAGCGTTTTCGTGTGTACGCATATTAAGTACATAATCTTTAGGCCAACATTTAAGTCCACCGTTACCGTATGTTAGGCCATTAATTTCATTTTTGCCGCACCAGCTTATTACTGTATTTGTTAAATCTTGATGTTCGTCAAAGTCAAGAACTTGATTTAGGAACTCTTCACGGATTCTATTGTCACCGTCTACAGTAATAAATCTATCTGTTTCACTTAGTTCTGCACAAGCTTTGTGTGCAGCATCACTGCCTTTTACACCGTGTACACGTTTAGCCCACGGAATCTTTTGGCACAGATCTGCATAATTTTTTTCTGCATTTGGCTCGTCATAAGACAAATAGATTATATCATAGTCTGTAACTCTAAATTTATTCATTTATAATCTCATAGCCGTAGTTGTTAAAATATTTAAAAGTATATATGCTAACATTGTCTATATTTTTAGGAATATTAATCTGTCCACTAATGTCAACTTCTGGGATAGATAATAACTCGTATAATTCAATTTTGAACATATCAATTAATATATTAGGATCATTCTTTTTGGTAATACTAAAATTAAATCGTAGATTATCAACCACTGACGTCATTGATCTAAAATAATCTTGATGTCGAGGAGAAAGGCAAACTGTCCATTTCTCAGTGCCGCATTTGATTATTAAATCAGGCTCACGTGAATTCAGCGGTACATTATGTAATTTATCAGTAATATTTACTATTTTAATAGGAGAATTTTCTTGCAGTTCTAATTCTCGTGTTTTAAAATTAAACATTATTCTATAGTTAGATAAATCTTTTTTTCCTAATAAAATATCAGCTACTTTATCCGACAAGACTTCTAAACACTCATAACCTTCTTCAAGAAAGCTAATGTTAGAAATTCTCTGAATCTCTCCAGTTGCTTTGTGATAATATACAAACTTAGTATCGTTACTAGCTGAATCTATTGATAAAGTTTTAAAAAGTGCTGACAAAGTATCAGTTGTCATTATATAATTCCTTATAGTAAGATTTTAACATAGATAGTTTTATAAAATCATCTTCTGTATAATGTAATATTCCAGTTTGATGATGATTGCCTAATTTAAGTTGTAGATTATTATCTAGATATACATCAATGCAATCTTTCCATTTGTTTTTGTTGCTATACCAATCTTGTATATTTGGCTTCATATGAGTAAACGATGGAAATTTTGCAATCTTATTTGATATTTTATCTTCACAATTTAAAATAAGTGTAACAATTGCAGTACATACATCAATACTACACCACGTAGGTTTATCATGTTTAATAAAAATTTCATAAAACTTTTGCCAGTTTGTTACTACTAATTCTAACCATGTATAAAATTCTAATGCAAAGTCTGATTTTTCAAAATAATGAAAGCCACTATATAAATTTGGCAAATTATTATTTACAAAGGCTTTCCTATAATAATCTCCAGTAACTTCGTTGCCACGGTAAGTATGTACCTTGGTAGTAAAAAATACTTCGTAGTTAGACAAAAAAGTCCACCACGTTGATATATCTTGGAGAACCAACATATCTGTATCCATTACTATAGTCTGATCATACGGAGAACAGTGATAAAGTTTCCATCTATTTTCAATTTTCCATTCAGTGTCTATTGCTGAGTCGTCCCACGGAATATCGATAATCTCATCAAATAGATTTTTATATTTTGCAGAAATGTTATCATTAGTTACAATACTAATTTTACAATTAGAATTAGTAAATTTTAAACTTAATGCTAAAAGACAAGCCTGTTGAACATAGTCAGTAGTCTCGTTGTTTTGTGCAAGTACTACTATTCCCTTAGTTTTGTTCATCATTAATTATCCGTTCTAAACTAAACTTATTCATTACGTGTATACTCTGCCCTTGTGTTTTTACAGCAGTATATTCTCCCACATAATCCTTTTTTTCGACTAAAAATGTAAAGTTATCGTCTGCTAATTTCCACAATATATCTTTGTCTGTTGTATACATGTGCTTTCCTGGTAAAGGAGATACATAGTCGCCTGGCATAAATCCATTTAATATATGAATTGCAATACTAAATGCAAAGTCATTCCTAAACAAGCTAGAAGATAATTGATATACAGATACATAATGACTCCAATTATCTTGTATATGTTTTACTAAATTAAAAAATAATTCATTGTTAGATGTTTTTCTAAAAAATACAACAGTTGCCCAGTAGAAGTCAACACTATACTCACTTATATGTGTAAACTCTCTACTATCTCGTATATTTGCAACATCTTGTGATTTTGAAAACATTTGTAAATCGCTTGCACTTTCAAAACATGACTTAAATAAGTCATTAGAAATAATGTAGTCAGTATCTAATAATAATGTTTCATCATATGGACTAAGATCGTATGCATTTATTCTATAATTATTTTTAAAATTAAGTGTTTTAGATGCAAGAGTGCCGTCGTAATATTTTCTAGTATTGTTATCATCTGTATAATCAATGGCTATAATTTCATCAAACACTGTGTGTTCTAATGAGTCGTTTATATAGTCAACACTATCAGTAATAACGCTTGTAGGTATATTAAGATGTTGTTTAATTCGTTTAGCTAAGAAAACTGCTTGCTTGGCATAATCAAGTGCGCCGTTGTTTCTTGCAATAAGCAATGCGCCTTTAGTCAATGTCTATTCCTACTAACGCTTCAACTGAACGTTGTTTTTTTAAAATGTTATATTTTGTATGATACCTATTAGATGCAGAAAAATAACAATCCATCACATCTTCATAGAATTTAGCAAGGTCTTTAATTTTAATCGGAATGTTGTTATCGTCTGTTAGAACTACATCTTCAGTATTTTCAGCATTTACTAGTAAGCCAACAAATGTAATTAACTCTTTAGTAATAGTAAATTGGCCACCGTCGAAGTAGTGTAATAAATTTTCTTCATATTCTTCTTTTAATAAACGTTTTTGATTGTTGAGGGTAACTATGTAGTTTGAAAAATCAATTGCTTTTTCTAGACGTTCGTCCATAGAGGATCTCCTTGTATTATATAATAGTATATAACACTTTTAGAGATTTGTCAAATTATATCTGGCTTACTTTTTAATCAGCGATGCCACCTACAGTCCAGCTTGTTGAAGCAGACTGTCCACCGCTGTAGATTGCGCCGAAATAAGTGCCTGGGGGCAATGCGACGGGACCGATCGAGTCAGCACCGGCAGAATTGAAAGTACCAGCGCCGCCTGATCCGCCAGCGGACCATCCATAAGAAGCACCCGGAGTTCCAGTAAAATAAGCTGTACATAATGATGTTGACCCGTTATACGGTCCTACAAATACACTTATTGTTACAGTGTAGCTTAGTGGTGGAGTATATCCGCATTCTGTACTGTTTGGTGTTTCGACTGTATTCGATCCACCGCTGCCGTCAGCTATTTGCTGAACTAATGTAGTTCCACTACAGTTAGAACTAAGCACTGTTCCAGCTGCTGGCGGTGGGGGTGTGTATCCACAAGATATACTATTTGTTTGAATAATTGCGTATGTGTCTGGACCGTGGCCGCCGGAGTAAATGCCCCATTGTGTTGTACCAACACAATATGTACTTAATAGTGTGCCAACAGCCGGTGGTGCCTCAGGAGCATTATTAACTGTGACTGATGCAGAAGCTGTGCCGCCAGCAGTTGTTATAGTAGCTGACCATATACCCTGTATACCTAATGTGCTTGTATAGCTGCCAGTAAGAGTAGTAAACGAAGTGACGGTACCATTTGGATCTGTAATAGCTATACTCGGAGAGCTTACTCCGTTTGCAGTCCACGTCAGTGTATACTGGGTAACATTAATAATTCCAACTTGAGGACCAAAACTAATACTCGGTGCTGGCGGAGCTGGTGCTGTTACTGTAATCGGAGCAGTAGCAGTAACAGTGCCACCTGCATTATAAGCTGTTAATGTTGTATTAAAGTTTCCGGCGCCAAGATACGGTCCATTTGCCCGTGTGCCTGATGGTCCTAAACTGTAAGTTCCAGTATCACCAGTTACTACTATTGATGTTGCGCCTGTAACATCCCAATACAGTGTATTAGAATCACCTACTTCTATCGACGACGGGCTCCAATAAAAAGAATTAATTACTGGCGCCGGTACTCCAACTGAAACAGTGTCTGTAGATACTACTGAATTGTTTACTGACAATCCTGCGCCGTATGTTCCAGCAGTCAATGCTTCATATGTTAGTGTGCCGTTTGGTTTAGTAGTTGCTGACGCCAAAGGTGTGCCATCTTTAGATATAGTTGCAGTTACACTATTTGCATTTGAAGTTGTATAGTTAGCAGCTATAGTCTCTCCCACATAATAAGATGATTGATCAAATGATATTGATCCTGTACCTGCTGGTGCTGATACTGATGTCGAGTCAGGCGTGGCAGATACTGACAGTTGTTCATTGGAATTTCCTCTATACAATACTAGCATACCTGCTGTATGTGTTCCAGTAGTAGTAGCAGTTGCACTAAGTGTGTGAGGACTTATTGATTGGGAAGATGCTATAATAGTATTGCTAGGGTCTCGTATATAACTATAACTACTATATGTTCCGCCGGCACTATCCGGATTAACTGCTGCCTGAATAGTTTCACCAACTGTGTATGTAGCCGACAGGAACTGTATTATTGGAGTAGGTACAGGGTTTGCAGCAGTCACTACAATCGCTGCTTCAGCATACCCTTGTCCTGCTGAATTACTCGCTGTTATATCAGCTGACCATTGGCCTACGACTCCTAGTGGAGCAGTTTCACTTCCAGTTAGCCCCGTTAGAGTAGTAATCTCGTTGAGGGGATTTACTACTACAATCGATGCACTAGTAGCACCAGCGCCTGCATTCCAACTCAAAGTAACATCAGTAGTGTTAAGAATTGCCGAACTAGGGCTCCAGCTAATTGTTGGTACTGGCACTTCAACCGGCGCAGCTATTCCTGCTAGTGTATAATTAATAGCGTTATACCCTTCGGCATAAGACGCTATATTGCTCAACGAAACAGAAGCATACGTAGACAAAGTATTGTCACTCCGTGTATAACTAAATGTTCCATTGCCGGCACCGTCCAAAAAGCCATAATCTACGACGGGGCCAGCTGCATTGTTTGTTGCAGCCCAGGAGTAAGAACCGTTTGGTAAGGCGCCGGTAATTAACCCGCTGACTGGTTCATTTGTATTTGGTTGAATTAAGGTAAGATTAGGCGTTAGTAGTGGCGGTGGCTCATTTTGAACTACTATCGTAAACGCACCGTTAGTGTCCGGAGAAGGAACAGCTATAACATAGTTAAAAGTGCCAGCTGTAGAATAAGCACTTGATACAGTATATCTTCCTTCGCCATTAAAACTAACACCAGATACAGGATGAGGTCCTGTAATATTAAAGCTGCCGCCCGGGCGACCGCCAAAGATATTTAACGTAGTAAGTTCATTTATGTAAGGACTTGCTGGAGATACTGATGCAGACGGTGAATATACTTGTTGCACAATTATTGTAGCTGAAGCTGTTCCACTACAGAACTCTTCTGTAACTGTGTATGTATAAGTTGCTGGAGAACCTGCAGTAAAGTTAAATGATGCAACTCCGCTGTTATTAAATCTTAATCTGACACCGCCAGCGGCTTGGTCGTGTCCCCAGAAGAAATAGCCATATCGCAAGCCGCCGCTAATTGTTATTGCTACACTATCTCCTGGTAGCGCAGAGCTAGCCATTGATATTGATAGTACTGGACATATTCTTACGGTTGCTGTAGCAGTACTTGGCGATCCAACGGGGAACGTGCCAACATATGTAAAATCACCTGGTAATGTATGCATAGACTGTCTTGGTCCATACACTCCACTATTTGGTATTGTAAAACTGCTGCCAACTTGATTATAATCAGGTACTGATGCTGCGGTATATGTTACTGTTGTGTTTGGCGTGCCTGTGGCATTAAAGGAAAATAGACCGCGAACTGGAACTGAGCTTGGCGTAATTACAAAGGTGTTTTCTATTGGTTGCTCTGAGAGTGTCCAATCTACATAATGCACTACTTCATTTGCATCTGACAGGTAGTGGGATTCAGCGCCTTCGTAGACACCGTCATCAACAGATGTAAGTGTTCGTGTAGTTGTACGCCAAACATTATCTTGTGCAGTGTTTAACCCAAAAAAGTCAAGATAGTTTATGTTAGATCGCCCATAGGGATCTGTGCTTATTCCATAATCTGCTGCTGCATTTACACCGCTTCCTTTGAAAATTCTATACGAAGCTCCGCTGGTGACATTTCTGTAGCGCAATTGGAAGGTAATAGTGTCACCTTCAGTATATGATGTGCCGCCGGGGATACTTAGTTGATAAGCGGAAACAGGCGTCGGTATTACTGTAAGTTGGCCGCTTGCCGTGTCAGTTTGCCCGTCCGGTGTACTTGCAATAACAGACCAATTTGCAGTTCCTTCAACCGGAAATGTAATATCGTCAACGTTTGCATTGACATAAAGAGCATCTGGTGTTAACCCATTATCATAAGTTACCGCAAGTCCAGCAGGCAAAGCACTACCTGTAATAAGGTAATCTACCTGTGTAGCATTAGAAGTGGTGTAATATAGTGTAGCAGTTTGACCTACTTCTGGACTTAGAGGACTAAATCCTGCAGTTTGAATAACTGGGGCTGCCCAAGCTGTTGTTGTTCCTGTATAATAATGTCTATCAAGTATAGGTGGTGATCCGCTTGTGCCAGATCCCTGGTACAAGACAAGCTGTCCAGTGCTTGCATTATGCGGGCCGTCTGTAGCAGTTACAGATATTGTTATTGTTTCAGATTGGCCAGGTGTTATACTAAACGTATGCATTGCACTAGCACCGCCGCCGACAGCAACAACACTTCCGTTTATAGTAACGTTCCATGTATTATACCAGCTTGATGCCCTAACAGTAAGCTCAACTGGATTGTTGTTCGGCGCACTAGTTAACGACACGCTTGTAGTCCAAGTTGTAGTTTCTGTTGGGGCTATACTAAATGTATGAGCATTGCCAAATCTTCCGCTGGAAAATTGCGCTGCAACTGGGGGGCTAGTACTTGTATCACTAACACTAACTATTCTAGTGTGAGACTGAACAGTTGGGGTAGATGCCAAATATGTTCTAGTTCCAAATTCTTCCGTACCCTCTGTTGTCGAGTCAGCTCTTATAGATCGTGTAAATGAGTATGTGCCATCACCTGTGTTAGGACTGTTAGTGATAGTAACCGGTGCTGTGCCGCTTAAACCGTTGAGGAAATCATTGACATCCATCTCACTGCCAACTTGTTGCCAAGATACTGAGCCAGTGGTTGACTCCCAACCTGTTACTGTTCCGCTAAATGTAAATGTATTAGAAGTAGTTTCGTTGCCTATTACCTTATCAACATTAAGCGTAGTGTTGATATTTGGCGTTAGTGGCACAGGTACACCTGCACCTGTCCAATATACTTTATAAGATGGTCCGGCGCCAGTAGCTTCAAGGATTGTGAAATCAAATTGTCTATTTACAGCAGCAAAGTCTAAGATTGAGGTCGGTGTAACACTAATCGGAACAGTAATCGATTGTCCTGCTGCAAGATTATAATTTTTACTAGCAGTTGTAGCACTTGATACATCGTCAACAGCCACTGCCCATTCACTCGGTCTAGAGGTTTCTTGAACTGTTACTACTCCCGATCGAACACCAGATGGTGCTGTAATTGTAATATTAGTAGTTGCTGTTGTGTTAATTACAACATCGCCAATATCCCATGCAGTGTTTTGTATAGAATAAGATGATGGAGATATAGTAAACGTAAATGGCGGAACATAACCACACGTTACACTATTTGCTTCAATTAGTTGATTATAAGTTCCGCCTGATCCATTTGCATAAGTCCCGTATAAATCATAGCCACTACAATATTGATTTAATAATGTGCCAGCAGCAGGCGGCGTTAACGAAGTATCGTTAATATTTACACTAATAGTAGATGCTCCATTATTCAATGCCAGTGTAAGAGTCTCAGTTCCTTCAGTTAATAAATCATTAGCAAAAGTAATAGTTACTGAATTAGTAACTCCTACTACAAAATTTCCTTGTAAGGGGACATTTATGTCACTTGTAGTTACCCCAGTAATTGTATATGGTATAGTTGTTCCATTAGAAACATTTCCAGTTGCTAATGTTATTGTTGCTGAGTTTCCTTCGCTTGCCGCTGATGTTGATCTTGATAAATTATATGACGGAACTGGTGGCAGATTTGCACTTAAATTAACAATATTGCTACCTGAAGGTAATTCAGAACTCTCAATTACCACAGTGTTATGTGTTATTCCGTTAATAGTAACAGATCCATCCGGGACCAATAATGAAGCACTACTAGTCCAATCTCCATACAGCGGCTCATCTATGGACCATCCGCCTGGGGCTGGGTCTGTAAAGAATACTTTAAACTGAATTGTACGTGGACCTGTTTGCAATGCATATAATTCGTATGCACTTTGTGAATATGTTGTACCAGCATCTTTTCTATAGCATAATTGATATGTACTTGTTAGTGAGTTGTTACCGATGTTACTTGCAGATCCTACACTAGAATTACTGTAAGTATCATCTGCTGTGAAACTAACAACTCCCATTGCTGCCATAGAAGATTGCCAATCAGCTGTCTTTTGTTGGGCTCCTGTATATGCTACTTCGGCATTAAAACGTATTTCGCCGCCAGCGTTAAAAAAATGCCTACGATCTTCTACAGTAGGAAATGTTACAGTAAATATTTGATTAAGAAAACTAGTCCATGACCCGCTTACACTAGTGTAATATGTACTTGATATCGGAGTGTTAGCTGCTGTTGTTAGTAATGCTGTTGTTGCTTGTGTTGCAATATCAATATTAAAGCGATTTAATTCTATAGTAGTCATTAATGACTCAAGAGCACTAATGTATGCTTCTTCTACTTTATCAGTGTTAGCTGCATTAGTTTCAAAATCACCAATTACAAAATCATCTATAGTAACTGCTGCGGCGCCAACTTGGTGTGCTCTACATCGAACAATGTCAATATACAAATCTTCGTACTGTTGTGCAGTAATTTTATCTGAATTTGGCAGTGTGTTTGCGCGGGTGCCTGCAACATCCAATGCTGCATTAAGTGTTTGCCCGTATCCAAATGTTGGAGCAGCAGAACCTGACGTGCCTAGTACAGCATCAAGTCTGTCTTGCAGATTATTAAATCGGGTAGCTAAAATAGTAGTGGGCATGCAATCTCTCTAATTTTTATATACTGTGTATTTATTAAAAATACCCATGACTATTTTTTTATATTATTGTCTGTATAGCACTAGAGAAAATTTAGGATATGTTCCCGGATAACCTGCTGCAAGAATACCAAAATTAAATGTATATGTGTTTGCATTTAAATTACTAGTATTGCCGGCTACTCCTACACGCCTAGTTGCACCCGGAGCAAGTACAAAGCTTCTAGGTGAAATACCTGAGATTGTTCCTGTTAGTCTACTAATCTCTTGTACACTTATATTAAGGGTCTCATCAGTTGGATTAGTAACTACAAAACTAGCTGCTGCAATTTGTGTGCCTGGATCAATTTCAATTGATTTACTTGTAGGGCTAACTGTTACAGGAGTATCTTGTGATACTGGTTCTGGATCAACTACTGTAATATTAAACGTGTCTGTAGTCGATGTAGGATCGGAATAGGTTACAACATAAGTGTAAGATCCTGCGCTATTAATTACAGTAGTTCCTGAAAAATCACCGCTGTTGTCAAAAGTTCCTGTAGCTTCTGATATTCCGTTATTAGCTGTCCATGTTGTTCCTGGTGCTCCACCGTTAATAGCATAAGCAAACGTTTCGCCTCTTGTTACTGATGTAGGTAGACTTATTGATGGATTATATGTCGGTACTGGTGCTGCTGGAGTTAAAGATGAGTCTTGTATAGCAGCATAAATTGCCGTTCGGACTACTGTGCCTGCGACACTTCCAGTTCTTAATTCTGTTCCAAAAAATTCTGTACCTGATTCAGTTGTAGCGTCAGCTACTGCTGTCCTAGTAAATGATCCTGAATTATTACTAATTGTAACTGTTCCAGTGAGTCCGTTAACATCATTTGCAGAAATAGGTGCGCCTGATGGTTGTTTATTAACCCAGTATAGTACTGTTCCGTTTGGAACATTAGTAGTTGTTACTGTGTATACAAATGCCGAATATGTTGTTTCATCACCTACATTTGGATATCCAGCTCGACCGCTATCTACAGTCATGCTATATGTCGGAGTTTGATCTACTTCTGCTGTCCAATTAAGTTGTACAACTTTTGTGCCTGCAGTTGTACTTATTGTTAGTGTTGATGTTCCTGAACTTCCAAATCTATAAAATGTAACATCTATATATTTACTCGAGCTCGGAGTAACTGAGAAGTTAGCAACACCGCTTGGTACCCCTAAGGCTCCTGTATAATCAATACTTGTAGCAGATGCACTACTTTGACTAACTGATATACCTGTTACTGTTACTGCTGCGTTTGATGTAAATGTAATACGCTGCGGGCTTGGTCTTACTCCAGAAGGTGACGTAAATTGTAGATTGCTAGAAGAAGTAGATATTGCAGGAACTATTGCCGGTGTCGGCGCAGGTACTGCATCCCACGATAATACAATTGCGCCAGGGCCGCCAGATGCTGAAGTGCCGCCTCCGCTGCCTCCTGATGCTCCGCCGCCACCACCATAGTTGCCGCCTGCGCCTCCGCCAGTAGAACTGCCATCAGCACCATCAAAGCTAGTAACGCCAGGTCCGACACCACCGCCGCCTGTGCCAGTAGAGCCATTAGCCGTTCCAAAAGTTCCGCCAGCCCATGCCGCAGATGTAGCTGTAGCTATTACGCCACCTCCGCCACCTGCCCCCGATGCAGCGACCATCAATGCAGAGGCACTCGGGGCAGCCGCCCAGGCGATGTACGACGCTGAAGGGCTACAGAGCATGGGCGTCACGAAAGACCAATTGGACAAGGTCATCGCCG
>Ga0209092_10002791_pt1 | contig 15711 bp, 25 predicted proteins | sample FraStrMetagenome_FD_187446 | JGI IMG/M metagenome (GOLD analysis project Ga0209092, IMG submission 187446) | Marine eukaryotic phytoplankton communities from Arctic Ocean - Fram Strait ARC3M Metagenome (SPAdes) (version 2) | ecosystem: Environmental > Aquatic > Marine > Oceanic | place: Fram...
TTAACATATTTGTTTGCTGCGTCTGCGCGTCTGTCTTTTTCTAGTCGAAAATTAGGAATGGAAACTGGTTCTGGTGTTGCTCTCCTTATTGTTTCAGGTATATTCAAGAGTTTCTTCTTCGCTTGCCGTCTGTCGTAAGCGAGTTTGTTTTCCGCATTTGCCGCATCTCCTACTGCCTGAATCTCTGCTGCGTCCTTTGGGTCGGCAAAACCTCCAGTCCCCATCGCGCTGCCGCCAAGGTCTTGCCCCATACTGCGCGGCAATTTGGAGGTATCAATCGTTTCTCCTGTTACAACATTGAATTGCAGATGTGATGTATCGGGTTTCTCTGGCGTAGTGGCAACTTCATACGCCCCCGCCTGACCCAGTCTTACGTTCATCTCTTCCTTTGCCAATGCTGCGTTAGTTGGATCAGCACTTAGCATCGCCATCTCAAGGTCGTTCGTGTCCATATCTTTCAGTTCTGCTGGGGTGTAATATTGTGCCGCTGGATATTCATCAGGAGCAGCATCTTCCTTATCATCGCCACCACCCCAAGTTGATGGATTGTACCATGTTAAACCACCTTGTGCTGCACCTTGTGGTATACCTCCTTGACTCGACATAGGTATTGCTGCTGTATTTATCCCAAAGATTTTTTTAATGCCATCCCATGCTCTACCGAAAAATTTACTAAATCCTTTAATCATATCATCATAAAAATCGGTGAAAACCTTAACCATATCGTCACTGTCGAAATCAAAAGATACCTTATCCAGAAGACCTACAACCCACTCCACACCCTTATGAAAATATCCTTTTAATGCTATCCATGCATCTTCCAAAGATTTAAGAACTGCCTTGCCAAAGTCTTCGGCAAATTGAACGCTGGCGAGTACACCAGGAATCTTCATCAATGCGTTGCCCAACATCTCTGAAAGAAATCCAAAAATTTTCTTTACAATCCCCCCGCAACCACCGAGAAGAACCGAGGTAAGACCAGCCATGCCGAGTCCCGATTCTCTTCCCCTCTTTAGAGCATCCATAAAATATTCTGGTATGGAAAAAATCCAGTCTTTTATGAGTTTCATACCATCAACAAACAGTTCACTGAACGAGAAACTATCAAGGAATTTACTGAAAGGATTGTCATTACCAAATATCTTTTCAACTATCCAAGAGACAACGCTCTTGACCAAGTCTGCCAGTTCCGTAATCATAAATTTAATAACGCCAGTAATGAAACCCAGAGCTCCAGCAACGAGACCCGCAAACAAACCCTCTTCTGCATTAAAATCTTCTATTGCTTGCATGATGCCCACTATTGGTGCTACTATAAATGTTATGATTCTAGTGGCAACGCGAGTTAGAGCATTGAAAAATGGAGCCCACAATCCAAAGAATACCTTTAACCCCTTTAGCATTTTGTCTACTTTACCACCAACGGAAAATGATGCCCTGAGATCGTACAGTGGTTGCATGATGAACTTAATTGCTTTTGTAACCAAGTTTCCAATTGCATTAGATAGTTGAACAATGCCTCCCTTCATGAATCTATAAGTCGCTTGCAGATTTTTCATAGTTTTACTTGAGAACGCCTTCACTTCTTTTGTTCTTTTAGTAAACCATCCTCTCACCTCTTGCAGAAACCCTTGAATCGATCCAACAAGGAATCCGAGTCCCATTCCGATTCCTTCTGCCACACTGGTAGGCATTTCTAACTTTTCAAAGGGATTCTTGCTAGGTTTGTCATCGCTAGATGGTTTGTCGAAGTCTCTACCATCGTCAAGTTTTTGCTGTTCAGACAGGTCGAGTTGCGCCTGAAGTATCTTTGCAATACTCGTCAAGACTTTGGTAGTCTCCATAGAAGACTCTTGCAACGATTTTTGCAGTATGTTAGATTCACTTAACTGCTCAACCATATCTTGAAGGGTCGTTTCCTTTGCGACTTCTTCTTCTTCGGTATTATTCTCTTCGTCAGCCATGTCCAAACCTTTAGTTATTATTTTGTGACTTTATTCTTTCGTTCTCTTCTTCAATGTATTGCGTCAAGAGTGTTACATAGATACTTCTTTCCCAAGGCAGCATGTTCTCAAGTTCGCTTAGACTGTATCCATGATGCTGCATCATGGAGAAGTTTGTCTTGTAATGATTTACAAGACTGTCATGACTAAGCGATATTAGAAAAAATCACTGAGACCTTTTAGTACCAGTTCATTATGAGTCTCACAATCCTTACAGTCAAACTCTACTGTATGCTTGAGTGCTGGCATATCCTCAAAAAATGCCGAGAGGTTTTGCAACTGTGAGGCAGTCATAGAGTCAAGGAACGCCATCACTTCTTTTGGTGATTGGTCACGGCAGTCTATTCGTTCATCCTCTGTCATGATAGCAACGATAGAACTTGCAATCATCTCAAGAACATCATTCATATTCTGGTCTTGAGTATTCGATTTTGACTTTCCTTCCTCATTTGCCAGCATGCTTTTGTAAGTTGGATACTGCAACTCTACACTAAACTGATCGTTGATTTTTACTATCTTATCACTTGATGAGACATCGACAGACAAAGACTCTAGGTTAACATGGACTTCGTTCGCTGCGTTGCATTCCCCGTTCTTACACTTGACTGAAATTTCTGATGACTCGCCAACAGACTTAGCGCGTAATTGAGTAAACATAAATTCAATATCAAACGTTGCCAGTTCCATTACATCAACTTTTTCTTTCTCGTCTAAGCATGCGGATATGGTATCACACATTGCTTGCAAGCATGTTACGGTATCTTGCGATTCAAATGCTTGTAGTAATATCTTTTCTTCTTTGACCAAGTATGGTCGGTATTTTACTTTCTGTCCAGATGACGGTATTGTCATGCTAAAGTTCAGTGTTTCATTAACGCGAGGTAAACCCATAATATTTCTCCAATAATATATTATATAATTTCGTAAGTCTTGTATGCTAGTGCTATGGTCATCTCCATAGCAGTTGTCTGTGCTTGATTATTTAGTTGAATTAATTCCATCTGTGTGGGGAATGCTTCTATTAGTTTTACACTATATATCTTTTTGGTGTCGCTGTTTCTTCCAAGTTGGTGTATTGTTACATCCTTCACATAGTTATTATAATATCCTACATACATCGGTTCACCATTTTTTTGTGACACAACGCAGTCCATCCAATATTGAAAGTACTCCTTGACTTCATATTTATTTGTTAGGTAGAACGACAGGTTAACGGCAGTAAACAACTGACCATTTGCCACTGACTGGGTACTAGTACCAATTTCTCTATTCACTACATTTATCTGCTTGCCTGGGATTTGTGCGCTAGTACATAAAATAGGAAGGTCTTTGTTTATCCTCGGTCCTTGAGGAGTAGCAAAGAAAGCGTTGGGACTTATCATCCCACTCACATCTGGAAGTTCAACTTGATATTTATTAGGCGCAGCGAGTCCATCAGACTGGGCAATCAATGACCTGAGAGTATTTGTATTGTATTTTGTCGTTTCCATTAAAACTTCCTAATCTGTTTTTTACTTTCGCTGTAAACATAAGCAGCATCCTTTTTATGAAAAGAAGATGTCGGTAAATGAATCGCCACTTCCCATTCCTGTGCTGGAACATTTACAATCCTACCTCTTATCTGCTTAGTCAGGTACTTTTTAAAGCAAGGTCTGAATGCATCAAGGTCACTGGACGCTTTTAGATAGTCGTAAGTTATTTTCAAATAGGTGCTTGAGTTGAACTTACTACTACTAACTCTATTTAGCATACCATAGAACAAGTTTTGTCGCAGTCGTATTGGGAGGTAGTGCAGGTTCAACCCTGTCATATGGTCGCTGCCGACATCCAAGAGAATTATCAACGGGAACGCATCGTAGTAAGGAAGTTCCTTTTTCAACTTGGGGTTGTACCAGAACATATACATTTTACCAGACAGAGGGTTGGCAGCACCGACTAGGGGCGGTTGTTTCATCAGGGTGTTCTGGTTAATATTCCTTTCACTAATACTTCCTATTTTATCAAGGAACCATTTACGCGAGGCGGCAGAGCGTGGAGAAATATTCTCTTCGCTTATCTGACCACCGTAATATTTAAAAGGATTCATGTTTTTATTTATACAAGTTATAAGCATAAAAAAAGGGAGCATTCAATGCTCCCTTATAAACTTAGACTGGACAGGAACTAGTCAGCATTTGCCAACTTCTGGAAATACGCCATCGCGTCATCATCTCCAGAATCGTCTGCTACATCAGCAGTTGCAGGTGCAACCGTCTTAGGAGCAACAGGTTCCGCAACTGTATCCAACGCAACTTCTTCTTTGACGGTGCGTGGAGCAGTTTGACCTAAAACTTCAAACAACTTAGTTTGGAGTTCGTCATAAGTTTTATAGTTTGCAGGATCACTATAAAAGTTGATATCATAAATCTGATTCATGATTGCTTGAAGTTGAACCTCGTCACCTTCTGCTAATGCAGTTGATGCTTTAAACTCTGACTTATCATAGTTACGGTAACCGTCAAGTTGACGAATCTTCAGTTGAAAATCTGCACCCGCCCAGAGATCAAAAGGATCACAAGGAGTTTCGCCTGGAAACTGTGGTTGCATCAGGTCTTGAATCTTATCAAAGATTTTCTTACCGAACTGATAAAGGAAAACTTTACCTTCGTTGTGAGGTGCAGATGGATCGCTAACAACTTGAATGTTAACAACATAGTGCAACCTACGCTTTTGCTTACGGACTGTAGCGCGGTCATCTTCGTTACCAGAGTTCCACAACTTGGCATTCAATTCACCGAGTGGGTCTGTTTGACCAAGTGAAGTCAGTGACTTCTCAATGTACCACTTACCAGTTTCACCTTTAAAACCGTGATCCCAATAACGAACCCAAGGCACATCACCTTCTGCTGGTAGGAAGCGAATTACTGCGTAACCGTTTCCTGCTTTATCTACTGTGGGTTTCCAGATGTGGGAAGTATCTTCTTTCTCGAATTTACTACCACCTGCTGATTCTTTTGCTGCTTCAACGAGTGCCGAGATGTCGGTTCGTCTTGATTTTAGTTTGGAAATATCCATTCGTTTTGCCCTTCTATTATTAACTGAAATATGTTTTACTACACACGACTAGGATGTGGTTCCCTAGTCGCTTACTACACTCTGACTTCTCAATCATTACACACTATTATAAGCATTCAGGATGAGATGTCAAGAGATTTATTCATCAAATGCCAATTCATTTGATTTTGGAAAGTAGTTTAGATTCATTGCTTCTACTTCCACCTTTTCTTTGATGATGACTGAGATGTACTTCTTACAGTCTTCAACTTCTATTGCATGCTTTTCACACAAGTGAATGATAGCATCCATGTGAGAAATTTTACCTTTGCGAACTTCAGTCTCAATCAGTTTAGTGAACTTCGCCTTTGTCATAAACTCAACTTGCTCTAGTGCAACGAGACTTTTATCGCTCATTAAATAGTGCCTCCTTGCTTTTCTTTATCAGTTACTTCTGGTTGTTGTTGCACATTTTGAATCTGCACATTTCCCTTTATCCCATCAATTAACTGGGCGACTTCGCCATAAGGTTTAGAGAGAAGAAATTCAACCATTGCGTTGAAGACTTCTTCTGGTATCACTGCTACTTTTTTTTCACCTTCACTCATTCTCTTTCTCCTATTCCATTTCCTTTGTCCACACAGCACCGAGGTCTGGGTAGAATGTTCCAACATCCCTACGGACATTTCCTTTGGCATCATATGCAAGTGCTAAACATACTGTGCCTGTTGTACTCTCCATCAGTTTTCCGTATCGGTGATCTAACCAGATACCATCTTTGATGTAGATTTTTAAGTTCTTAACATATGATTCAGTGACCTGAAACTCTTGACGCTGCTTAGACTCTTTAGAATCTTTTTGACTCTTTAGACCAGAGAGAAGTTCTGTGTTGTATTTCAACCACTCTTTGACTTTGACATAACTAACAGCATGGTCATCAGGCAACGCAAGCACATCAGGGTGAACACTACTGTTCTTTGCTGGCGCACGTTTTGCTCTTGCTAGTGCAAGGCGTTCACTTGCTGCTGCTCGTTGCTCTGGTGTCATAGGTTTACGCTTTCGCTTTACTTTAAGTTGCTTGACACTTGAACCCAGTTCTTCGTGCAAGGCACGTTTCTTTGCATCACGTTTGTTAGCACGTTTCTGTGCTGGCGTAAGTAGGTGTTCCATTTCTAGAGTCCCCATTATACTAACTTCACTAATCCATTGTAGGATTCAATCATTGATATCTTAAAAGTTCTCCAACCAATCTGGTCTACGTCCCACACCAGAACATTGTCTTGTTCGCGAGGATCGTTTGGAAGTTCTTTCTTTTGATGCACTTCAGGTATTTCACTGGTGACTAGGGTTGCGTTCATTTCTCTTAATGAACCATCCTTCTTAGTAAAGGATAAATTGACGACACCCGTATAAAGTTGTTTCATTACGAGTTGCCTTGTTGGGGCGAGTCCTGGTTTCATTGGCATTACTTATCTTCCTTCAATCTTATCGGGGTGATTTCCCGACTTACCTATACTATTATAAGCATCCAGAATGAGATTGCAAGCTCTTTATTTAGTCCTATGAACCATCACTTTTACATTTTTAGGAAGATTTATTTTGGCATTAGCATGACTATGGTAGAGATAAAATGTTATCTGGGGAAATTGTGCAAATATTCCGTTCCATATTGGTCGCCAGTTATCCAGCAACTTGTAGTTATTAGCGGGGGCGCGGTCGCTTGACAATACAACGTCTGTGTAAGAACGCATGTTAGTATCAAAGAGAGAGTCAAATCCATACATATGAATCTCGTCAGGACTATGACGCACAGCAGAATAGTGAGTTGCAAGGTGACCACAATTAAAGTTAGTCGCTGCCATAGCAGGATCACCCAAGTTGCAGTAGGGTGGAACGTGTGTGTAGAACTCACGGATATGGTGTGCATGTTTTATGTAGAATGATGGGTTGGAGTCCATCCATTGTTTGGGTCTGTTGGCAAGAACCCATTCATATCCATCTAGATTTACAGAACCCTCTGTAAGTGCTGCCATCATTTTAAAGTCACCTATGCATGCAGCATAAACATTCCTGACTTCAAACGGAGGAAGATTACAGACGATAAGTTTTCCGTCACGCTCATAGCGAATTGATTCTGGCATGAGTTGTGCGCTATCACCGTTACCAAGGATATGGATTTTCTTCATAATAAATTCATTTGCCTTTTAATTTCTTCATTACCCTTTTCGCCTGTCCAATGCATGATGACAGGATTCTCTGGAACGTTATTATCTATATGATCTATTCTAAGCACATTGAAGACATGGGGTGCGTCTGCTATCATCATCATCTTACGCATAGGGTCACCGCCTATCATAGCATGCATGACTTCTTGGTCTCCACGATATTCGTTTTTAGATGACACGGTTAACCACTGACGCAGTGCGGGAGGTCTACCTTCAAATGCAACGACTCCAGTGTTATGCCAGTCGCCATTCTCTGGTCTACGTTTAGTCCAAGGATGATCTTTAACCATCGTAAGTTTGTTATGGACAACGTAGTTGAATATTCGTTTAGGGTCTGCCATTACTTGACAGTCGGTGTCCAACCAGCAGACTCTACTAAACTCTTGGTGTGCCGCCTCTATCATTGCTTCTATCTTTGAGAACCAACCGTTTGGGGCGCAAGTGATAACGCGATGGGCAGAGGACGACACCCGCGCAAGCATCTCTTCGCTCATACCAAAGTCGGCAATGATTAACGGAGTGTTGGTGTGCTTAGAGTAGTTATCAATAAACCAAGGGAGTTGCCATTCGGTATTCTTATCGCAACCTGTTAGAAAACATTCGCTCATAGTAGTCTGTAAGTCTCCCCGTAGTTATGCTTTGCTCCGCAACCTTCAACTCTCTGTATGGTGCTGAAACTATCTCTCGCCTCAACTGGCCACGGATAGTATTCTTCCATGAAGTCAAAGTTTCTATTGGATAGAAATATGTCGGTTGGTTGTGCATGTTCCTTTGACTTATTTATCAGGGTCTTTGCAGCATTGGGTTTTACAATGTATGCATGTGCGCCTGGGAGATACTGCTTAGAGACTAGTGTGTTCACTCCCAGCGTCTTTGGTTTTATGAAGTTGCCATAACTGGGTGCGCCTAAAGATAATACTCCCTTGAAGTTTAAGACCTCTGGAAGAAAGTCTGTGAAGACTGCATCGTGTTCAAGGATAAGAACGTCCTCGTTATTCTTCACTGCCCAGTGCCACAGATTTTGGTGCGACAGAAACGCAGACAGGCAGTTTTCAAAACGAGAATACTTTTCAACAAATCCTTTCGTTTCTATGCCGAGTTCTTTAGCGATTGAGCGGGGGTCGTGCTTGGGTGTGAATGCGTGTGACCGTTCTATTGAGACACCGTATTTCTGTCCCGACTTGATGCAGCGATTCGCACTTCTTACAGACTCTTCCATCCCATCTATTGTTATCACAAATGCTTTCATAGTTTAGTAGTCGTTGATATCCCTGCTTGGACGTTAGTGTAGTATGGATAGGTTACGCGCAACCAAGGGAAAACCTGGCGGCACATTATCGCATCGTTTGGCCACATACCTACTTCAAGGGTCTTCGCCAACAAGTCTTTAGCAGCATGGGGTCTTATTATGTATGCACTGTTTCCAGCGATGCCCATAGGCAGTGGAGGTTCACTAGCGTCATCTATTTGTGGAACTTTCTGTAGTCCCTCTTGTCTAATAAGCATCTGATGGAACTTCTGTCCCTTGCGAGTATTTCCGCGAGGGTCATTGAGTCCAATTACTCCCCACTCCCCATCTGCATAATTGTCAGGATCAAACTTACGAGTAAAGTATGCGTCATGCTCAAGGACAACAATCGGTTCATCAAGGTCAACGCATTTCTTCCACAAACTAAAGTGACTCAGGGCGCATGCCTTAACTCTTCTCTGGTCAATCGCGGGATACTGTTTAAGATGCAACCCTGTGCGGAAGCATATAAAGGTCTCACCATTTTCAGTTGGCCAAGTCCAGCGAACACTATTACCAAAGACTTCAAACATAGCATCGGTAATAGAAGTCCCACCTTGATCTCCCTTTGGAACGACTGCTTCGAATCGTTCTAAAGAAATATTTGTTGATGTCGCCCTAATGCTTTTCTCTAGGTCTTCAACCATTCTAACAGAGTCTGGATTGCCAGACATTGTTATTACAAAACTTTTCACATCTTCTGTCCTACAAATACATGATCTTTCCATCGGGCAGATCGCTCTTCCCAATTCCCATTGTCGATCCAGTCAGCGATGACTCGTAGTCCTGACTCTTCTGCGATTGCCTTAAATGAATCTGGATAGTATCGCCAGCAGTCTATCACATCATGAACCTTACCCGCTGATGGCGCAATAAGAATCATGTAGTGTCCTTTCTTTAGGACTCGCGTCAACTCAGCAGCAGACCTAAAAGGATTTTTGATATGCTCAAATGTTTGACCAGATACGACAAGGTCAACCGAGTTATCAGGAAGGTCTATCTGGTAAGGGTGCGACATGAGATGCGTGACGTTAGGTGCTTCTGCGATATCTGCAATGAAGTAATTCTTACAGATGTCGGAGAAGACTGTCTTGTATGAACGGTCACGGTCTACCTTAATATCTCGTCCACCCAAGTCTAGGATGGTGAGGTCTGTTCCTAAGTCGTGTTGAATCTTTGCTCTAGCGACTTGCATGTTATGATATGATGATGGATGCATTATGTTCTCTCAATACTAAATTGTGATGTCGGACCTTCTTGACGCAATGTAAGACTGTGAGTTGATACAAACTCTTTCACTGCCTTTGTTACTCCTGCCTTACCATGCTTTTGGAATGGCCAAGCGTAATCGTCCCCAAGAATAAGTCCACCTTTTTTAACTACCTTGTAAGCGTTCTCCAAGTCTTGCAAGCAACCTTCATAGGAATGGTCACCGTCAATGTAAATCCAATCAAGTTTTTTCTTAAATGTTTTAAACCATTCGTCAGATGTTTGACGATGAATTTTAACTTCTGGAGTTTCTTTGAATCGCTTTACGACTTGCTGATATGTCTTGTCGTAATATGCTTTAAAGTGTTCTTCTGTTTTACCACCAGTCAGTTTGGAATATCGCTCAAGGTAGTTCTCGTAACTTCCATGCTCACCGATGCTGTGCTGGTAGGGTTCTACTGACCAAGGGTCAACGAGGTGGAGTTCTTTGACACCACGCTTTAAGAATGCTGCGGAAGAGTTTGCTTTCCAAACTCCAATCTCTGCACCGACTGTACCTTTACTCACAAGGTACATAACGTCCTTTGAGTCTTTGTTAAAATCTGATCCCATCATCGTGTCTGTCTCCAATAGTTTTTCTTCGCACCAGAATCGAAATCGTAACCGAACATATCAATGTCTGCCTTGTACCAGTCTGCGACTATCTGAATAGTCTTGTCTGTGTAAACATCCATATATGTTCCTTCGTTCAATGCAGTGACGTTCCTTGCGCGAGACATCTGCGGAACTTTAAAGTACGCGCATAGATCATTGTTAAGGTTTTCAAACCTCATCATGTCACACATAAGATTTCCATTTATATCTGAGACATGGTCTGCTGCTGGGAACCATCCGCGAATAGCGCGATGCCACATGTAGTCTTTGCCACCCCAGATAAATCGTTCCTCTAAAAAGTGTTCAAAGGAATCTATGTTGTGCTTGCCAACGGGTTCTTTCTTTTCAACTTCAATAACCTTTTTTGCAAAGAAGTATCGACTCACGACTCTGTCCCAAGGATTACGAGCAACCGCAAACGGACGATAAAGACTTCGTGTGGGATAACTGATGTCCCTCCAACGCGCATGCTCATTACCGTGATGGTCTCCATTACGCTTCATGACTTCGTGAAGTCCTTGAGTGTATTTCTTAGAGATATGATTATCTGGTGTTGCCACCACAAGGTATGGTGCAAGTACAGGACTTTTACGAATTGTCATTCCAGCGCATTTTGGCAAATGGATGAACAACCTCTTTTGGTTTTCAAATACCATTACTTCTTTTTCGCCTCGTAGATTACGCTATCCTTAGACTTCCTCTGTGTCATTGCCTTAGCGTTTGTCACTTCCAGACCCAACCCCTCAAGGAAGGTGACCATCTCGCCCTTGTCTACTTGTAGGGGGTCTGTCGCGTCCGATACTGTGTGGTTCGCTTGATAGGTGTAGTCAATGTAGAGTCTGCCGTTCTCTGACAGTTGGTCTCGCCAAGTGATGATGGTTTCTTCGGGAGACATAGAGTGGTCAAAGGCATTGCTGTAAACGATGTCCCAATAACCTTCCCACTCAACCTTTTGATGAGTGAAGTCCCACTGGGTTGTCAGTGGAAAAGATTCTGCTGTGTCAGATATCTCTGTCCCTAAAACCTCCGCATCAGGAAAACATTTCAAAAACATTTTCTGCTCTGCACCATTGCGCGTTCCGTGGCATAGGACAGTCTTCGCCTCGCCTTTGAGATTTGCAATCGTCTTGATAACTTTCTCGTCAACATAGACATTATCTATCTTGCGCTTGTTACCTTCTGTCTGCGCTTTGACATAGTGGTCGTAATCTTCATACTTAAATACTTTCATTCTTCGATGTCCTTCATCAGTGCTTCTACGTTTTCTCCACCGTTGGGGAGTTTGTCTTTGAGGAAGAAATGAATGAAGTGTGCTTCGGGTATCCTTTCATCCTTAACGCCTTTGTACAATGCGTTGTATTTCCAATTAATGTCTTGCACTTTCATACCCGACTTCTTGACCCACCAGTTTAGTAGTGTCTGGTCTGTTGACCACTTCCAATGTCCATCACCGTCAATGAATCTCTTGAACTCAATTCTGTTTAAAAACTGACGGGAGTCTTGTCCCTTGAAGTAAGGAACAATAGACTTGTCCATTACAATCATTCCCATGTTGTAGAACTTTCCACCCAATCCATTCCACTCCCAGTCAACGTCTTTTAGTCTTTGATATTGCATGTGAGAATAGTTGTGAATCTTCTTAGCATACTCGCTGGTGATGGGCATTTCCCTTTCAACGCATGCGCCAAAAGAGTAACCCTCTTTGAGTTGCTTAAAGATAGATGGGGAGTTGGGACGGATGTAAATGTCAGCATCGATAATTGCTATTTGGTCGTAGCGATCAAAGTAATCGAATGCTCTTTCTTTTTCATAGATAGGAAGAAACCCACCATGCTTAGTGTAGGATTCTTTGCTGCGATTGGTGGCGAAAATGTCTGGGCAGATACGCAACACTGGTTTGCGTAGTATTACATGGTCTATCTTATGTATTTTACAATATGCTTTTACAGATTCAATGCAGTGTTCATAAAGGGCAGACTGCTGTCCAACAGCAACCTGAAATATCATTCGCTTCATCTATTTCTCTATCATTAAGTCTCAATGTTCTATTATATCTATACCGATTAGAAAGTCAATCTTTGCTGTCCTCAATAATCATAATTCCTAAAGTTTCAATCTTACCAAGTATTCTATCTATGTCTTCTTCAACGTGGTCTAGTCTAATACTCTGCGAAACATCTTCAGGAAGTTGTCCAAGGTCTCCGCGCGGCCAGAGGATTCGAAACTCTGTATTTTGTGAAACAGCAATTTCTCCTTGTGCAACTCCATCTTCAACATTGTCAAGTCTAGCATTAAGGACAAAATACTGCCCTACAAATAATGAAAGAGCGACTCCTATGCCGATCAGGTTTCTTAGTGGTATTGTTACTTCTGTGTTTTCGCTTACTGATACGTTATTATTTTTATTCGTATTCGGCAAAGCAGTCTCTCCTTGTTATTTGTCTCCGTTAGAACTAGTGTATAATCCAAACCAAGCAGCACCAGCACCAACAATAGTGCTTATGAGACCTGCTTGTGCTAGACTCGGTTCACTCAATTCCATGAACCATATGGTTGAAACATAGAGAAGAACCATGTAGATAGAAATAAAAGCGCGTGGAAATAGTCGCCATGCGTCAATAGTCTTTGCTGCATGTATCCACTTCTGCCAAGGGTTTATTGTGGCATCGTGTTCTAGTTCCCGTATGCGATCTTTGAGTTCGTTGTTGTCATGCAAGATTGACATGAACTTGTCGAGGTCAACCTCAACTTCGTTGCGATCAAAGTCACCTTGGAAACGATTCTTACCGTCTTCATCCACTGACATTTTCCATGCGAGTCATTAATCTTTCGCTTCTCTTTCCGACCTGACCGTACCAAGCACTGTCGCGACCTTCAACTGCTGCGGTTGCCCAATCTTTGCGCTCCATAGCGGCAGTCATCTTCTTAAACTTACCAAGGCGTGTGCGTCCCATATTGAAACACATGTTGACAAGGATTTCTTGAACCTCATCAGGGAATCCTTCCCACAGAGACTCTCCGTAAAGAGCAATGCATTCACCTATGTGCAAGTCAAGATCGAATTCAAAAACTTCCATTACTCGTTCTTCACTGACTGGAGTACCGAGTGCTTGTCTGTACTCATCGTCACCCGAAAGGACAAGGTGTCCAACTCCGAACGTCAAATAACCCAGATGGTCTTCGTATGTTTTGTAGACTACGCCTTCGTCAATCTTCAGTTGCTCGTAAACGTTTACTCTGCTTGCAGGATTCATTATTGTTATTCCTCTTTTCCTTTTTTATTTAGTGCAATTTGTTTTCCTGAACCATTTCTTTTGTCATAATGTAGTCTCGGACAAAGTCTGACCGAACAATGTCTTGCCATCCAAACTCTATGGTGCTGAAGTTTTTCATCAGTTCCAATATTTTCAAGAACTCTTGGAGTCCATTTTTATCTGCGTTCTTCACAAAGTCAGACTGATAGTAGTCGCCACAAAGGATGATGCGAGAGTCAACACCAAGTCTTGTGATTACCGAGTCAAGTTCATGGAAGGTTAAGTTCTGCATCTCATCGACAATGATGATTGAGTTGTCAAAGGTCTGTCCACGAATAAAAGATGTGGAGTGAAAGTTTATTACTTCCTGTTCTATCAACTGGTGGTATGCACCCTTAAATGTAAACAGGTCTTCACACAGAGAAATGTATGGAGTCACGAATGGGAGTAACTTTTCTTCTGCTGTGCCTGGAAGAAATCCCATCTCCCTTGTGGGAACGATGGAACGAATCAGATGTATGTTCTCCCAAGGTGTACTCTTATCAAGCACATCTTGCAAGGCAAGGTAAAGCGCAGTAAAAGTTTTACCTGTTCCTGCGCTTCCGTTTAAAACAAGGTGGTCACCGTCAGACCAAGACTCTCTGGCAACCGTTTGATTATCCGTTAGAGCGTCTATGACTTTCAGGTCATCGATCCTTATCTTCTTTGGGGCAGTGGGGGAGACCTGTCTTTGTTTCTTTTGCTGACTCATTTTAGCATCCTGCTGGTAGTCCACCGCATACGTTGCCTCTACCATCAACAGCATATGCATTGAAAGAGAATGTTACTAAAAGTATTATAATAAATTTATTCATCATGTATGTACCGAGTTTCCTCTACCTGAACCTTTTTTAATTCGTTCGTTTAAGTTTTTCCAATCACCAGAAGTCTTACTTAATATGCTTCCAGTATGTGAAACAATGCTAGCAGTAGATTTATGTATCTGAACATATCTACCAGTATCAATCTTTTCTTGAAGAGAATCATAAGAACAGATTATCTCTGTATCTTCTCCAGTCTTTAAGTCTCGTACTTCATATGTAGGCATAACGAATCCTTATTCATCATTGTGTTTATATTAGTATTAGTGGGGGGCAATGTACAATCTTTATTATAAGCATTCAGGATGAGAAGTCAACAACTTTCTCATTTATATAACGACATCCCACCATTACGGTGGGATGCGAGATATAATCACCTCCTTAAATACTTTGTCTAGAGTTTGCGAGATCAGAGATGTAAGTATCAAGATACTCTCTCTTCCTCTCCACCTTAAATGCTAATTGCGTCTTTCCTTTTTTGTTTAGTTTATGAATGTAGTGCGATAACTCTGCACTATCTTTTCTTAGACGTTCTAACTGGTGTGTTGTTACCATAGGCAAACTCCGTTAAGGTTATTTAAGAATCATGATAAACTACATAACAAGTCCAGGTACTGCCTCCTCAATCAATGCTTTTTTAATTGCAGGGTGTGGACATTTCTTTGAAGTCATATCTGTTAGGACTAGCGCGTCTGAGGGATGCACCGCCTCAAGAATACCAATAAAGATTGACTCTCGTTTTACTGGAAGCATATCTTCGCCCCTACCACCTGTAATGAGGTAGGCGAGTTTTGTATTTTGTTTTGCCCAACTAGATGGTTGCGCTCCTTCGGCACTAGGTGTGTATGGAGGTGCGCCTTTGGGTAAGAGAAATTGAATGCGGTCATCAAACGCGCAACGCAAGTAGTCATTGAAGGAAGATGACTGCTTGCTGTAGTGGCGAATCATTTTGATTCGTTCTGCTTTGTTCTTTGCTTCTTGAATGCTTTCAAGTACTTCAAATAATTCCATACTATTAGGTTTTCCGTTCTGGTTTTCAGTTATCATTGTCTTGCCTCAATTTTATTTAGTCAAGCACGTTTTTAGATGCTTGCGATGAATCTTACAATTAATAATTCCGTTGTAGTAGTCATCTCGTATTAAAACGTCCCTGTCCATTTGTTCCTTGACCTCAAGATAGGATAA
>Ga0209092_10002792_pt1 | contig 15711 bp, 7 predicted proteins | sample FraStrMetagenome_FD_187446 | JGI IMG/M metagenome (GOLD analysis project Ga0209092, IMG submission 187446) | Marine eukaryotic phytoplankton communities from Arctic Ocean - Fram Strait ARC3M Metagenome (SPAdes) (version 2) | ecosystem: Environmental > Aquatic > Marine > Oceanic | place: Fram...
GCGAGGTCATTTCTTTCATAAGGATCGGCAGCAAGATTGTAGAGTTCGACGCGGCGCTGCACCATAAAGTAGAGTAATTTGTAATCGCCCTGGCGGTATGCACCGAGCGCTGGGTTGCCTGTGCCCGAACTCGCATTAGTAAAGAAGTGATGCATTTCATCGCGGGCGCTCGCAGTCGGCTTGACCGCGGTGAGCATAAAGCTGATTGAATCGGAGCTTTCGGCAGACTGCGAACCACCAGCCATATCGACGAAAGTTGCGAAGAGATCGGCATGATGCACAAAGGCATCGGAACGACTCCCCCCCACAGTAATCCCTGGAATGTAAACCAAAAGCGGAACCTTGAGTCCACCTTCATATACCCAAGTCTTACCGTGGCGATATGGGTAGTTAGAAGTTGGATACGAGTTGTATGCATTTGGTGTCCCAGATTTGTAGGCCCCTTTGGCTGGATCATAAGAAGGCGCAGCGTTCACTTCATCGGTGGCATCGTCTTCAAGTATTTTGTTATCATCAAGTGGCGTGGTGGATTTTCCGCCGTGATCTGAGGAGACTACAATAATAGTGGTTTCAGCAAGCGTCTTGCCTAGGTTGCGCGGATCATTGGTTTCACCTAGATAGGTGCGTAACTCTGCAAAGCTGTCGTCGTAGCTTCTCATCATCGCAGCATACACTACGTTATCCTGCCAGACGCGAGTCTTTGAGCTGTAGTCCGTAATGAGCCCACTCGCACCTGCCGGATGCGCCGCAAAATCGGCAGCCATGGATGCCTTCTTGTCTTTGAAATAATTGATATCGCTCAACTTCGCCTCGACTGGCGTATGCACCGCATAATGCGCCAGCGTAAGCGCAAAAGGTTCACCCGTATAGTTCGTAATCGCATCCGCAATAAAACCAATTGCCTTATCCGTCATGCGATCGGTGATGTATTCACCCGCAACTGGGGTAACAGTGCCATAGTTGGCATCGTCCATATCAGGCAATTCAAAGGTGTAAGTGCCGGTGGCATGCATATTCTCGACCGAGAAATAAGACGCTGGAGGCGACCCGGCATGACCCGCTGCGATACTCACATCATAACCTTGCGCGTCAGGCCCACGTGCGGGTTGATCACCAAACGAATAGCCAGTAAGAGGCGTGTCAGAAGGTGACTCTCCAAGGTGATATTTACCAATAAAACAAGTGCGATACCCTGCATCTTGTAGCGCTTCTCCGTAAGTTTTGTTGTCAAATGGTATGGCAACTCCCGCCCCCGACTCGGAGCCAGCAACCGTCGTCCCACCAGCCCACAGTCCACTGCCGATTGGATTACCCGCAGAATCGACATAATAATTATTATTAGGCACTGCTTCTGGGCGCCAATCATATTTACCAGTTTGAATCGAACGCCGCGCGACCACACAACGTGGCCCGGAGCAATACGCATTGTTGATAGAAAGTGCGGATGTCTCAATAAAGCTGTCCAGCGCTGGAGTTTCGTAAATCGTCGGGCCATCAATTGCTTGGTCACGTAAGCCGACGAGATCCTTGTAGCCCATATCGTCAGCGAGAAAGAAAATGATATTCGGCTGATAGTCTAAAGTGGTGGCGGCGCCCGATTCGACTGCGACCGAAATATCTGTGTCATTGCTCGCATACACACGGTAGTTATACGACGAACCAAGCGCTAAGCCACGGTCGTAGTAATGTGTGCTGCCCGCGGGCAGTGAGGCAATAGTTGCCCAGCCGCCATCATTGCGTTGCACAATGTAGCTATTTTCCGTGGTCTCATTATCATCCCAAGACAAGACGATGGTCGCGGGTCCAGCAGTATTCGCAGTGACATTTGAAGGCGCGTCAAGTGCGGCAAGTACCGATGCAGCAGAGGCGAGTAAAGCCAATGATCCGCATAAAGAAACGTGTGTGTTCATAGGGTAAAAAGTAAAGGGTTTAAGCAATGAATCTATAGGTGCAGGCCATACGAACAAGGCATCTACCGATTGAATATAACAACGGTTCAGATGATTAAGTGCATAGAAGAAGTTACACGTCACGGATGGCGTTACCCTGAGATCTATCAAACCAGGCAGTCATCGCGGGCAGGAACGTACGCCGTCAGCTCAAAGAGTGAACGTGGGGGCAGCGACTGAGCAAAAACGACGATGGCGCACTATCTAACACCGCGAGCCAGATCGCGACGCACTCACCCTAAGTGGCGAAGTAACCTCAATAAACTCAAGGCAGTGAACCTCTGCCCAAGGAGCGCTCTTCTAACCGTCGAAGCAGTCAGCGGCAGCGCCACGATTATTAGGGTTATCGGCTACGCCAAAGAAGCCGTTGTTCTGGGGTAAAGATCGCCAGCATCTGTTTTGTATATTCGCCGAAAATCCGACTCTTGCCAGCTTCAAAACTCACGCCATCCATGGATTTTTTGTTCGCCATCAGAGCCATCCACTCGGCTGTGCGCGCTTCTAAAACGCCTACCAAAGCATTGAATTGCTGGTCGCTCAAATCCAATAAGGACTCTGCTTGATTCAACGTTTTCAACGCAGCTCCAGGTAGATTAGGGGTCACACGCGCGACGTCGACTTCAGGGGCTGCTGGAGTAGTCGATTCAGCGATGGATGGTGACGCAGCAAGGAAGCTGAGCAGTAAAGAGATAGAGAGAAGTTGAAATGTAAGTCGCATATATCGAGTTGTTAAAAAAAGAAGTTCAAAAAAAAAACCTCCGGCGGACCGGAGGCTTTTACAGATGTATATAAGCCTAAAGTTTACTTACGACGACGGATCATTACCGCAGTCAGACTTAGAAGACCCGCAAGCAATGCGTAGGTGCTTGGCTCTGGGACAGCTGCCGCTACGGTGGAAACTTGAATTTGATCCAAAATAAGTGAGTTTCCACCAAAATCTGCACCAAAAGGAGTGATCGCCCACTGGACTGCATCAATCGTTTCTGTAGCAATATTAAATTCACCTGTATGACCACTAAATCGACTAATCCAAGTTGAAGAATCTGAACTCGGAGTGCCAATCCAATAAGTGTAGGTGTTACCAACAAAATCCAGAGTCAGCCCATAAGTAAGTGCTCCAATTGTTTGATCGGCATCAACAACACCGGCAGTTGCAAGACCTTGCAGACGTATACGATTATTCGGAGATTGTTCAATTAGATTAGTTCCTGCAATTAGTTTATTTTCCGCGTCATTTCTAAAATTTACTTTAAAGAAATCAGCTGCCGTTGTAGCCGTGGTAGTAAATCCAACGAGTGTAACTGAAAGTTCCAAACTTGCAGTGTTTACTGCATTGAAAGATGCACCCAACGCAACATCCCCTGAAGTTCCGTTAGTTCGATTAACCGTAAAGCCGCCATCACTAGCAACCGCATCAGTGCCAAAAAATCCAGCACTGGTTGATTGATCGGACGTTAGACCAGCGAATCCAGTGCCACCATCTTCAGTGAAGTTCCAGACTTGAGCTACTGTCTGAGCATGGAGAGCACTTGCAAAGCAGAGCGAAGCGCCAAGAATGTAGGGTGTGAGGTACTGTTTCATAATATTATGTCTTTGAGTTAATTTTTAGGAATACAATAAATAATAAGACGATTTCTAGAGTTATTCACAAATACATTGAGCAGTGATAAATCGGCCTACCCCAATGATTAAACGTACTATACTGCACTTTTTTAGCTATTTGCTATAAATCCTCATTGTTACCAGTGATCACACTGCGATACCACTGAGTGGATTTTTTAAGTGTTGGTTTTTAATTTACTAAAATTATGTAAATAATACCAAAGCATTCACCCGTAACCTAGGATTCAGCCTAAGTTTACCGCATGAATTATAATGACTAGGAGTTCTGGATGATCTTACGGTACGCATAATACGATGCCTTCGGCGTGCGCTCCAGTGTCTCGAAATTACAAAATATAAGACCAAAGCGCATATCGTAGCCGCGGCACCATTCAAAGTTGTCCATTAGCGTCCAACAGAAGTAACCGCGGACATTAACACCATCCTCTTCGATCGCTTGATTCATGGCATCCGTGTAGCTTTTGATAAAATCTGCGCGCTCCGTGTCATCGATCGCGGTCTCGACGTCGTTGTTCGCCAAGGCAGTGCCGTTTTCGGTCACGTAAATCGGCAAACCGTTGTAGCGTTCGTGAATCCAATTCAACATCTTTCGCAGGCCCCAAGGCACTACAAACCAGCCCATGCTAGTGACATGCCACTCGGGGTCAGAACTTAGCACCAAGTTCTGGTCTTCGCTCATGCCGCCATTGCCATCTTCCGAAGCGACAGCGTTCTCCACTTCCGTCGAACGAGACGCATAATGCGTTGTATAGTGATTTAAACCTAGGAAGTCGGCTGAGCCCTTGAGTAATTCTTTTTGCTCAGGTGTAAACTCCGGCAAACGATCCCCCAGGCGCTCACGCATGATCGCAGGATACTCGCCGAAAACCACTGGGTCAGTGAGCCAGCCATAGAAAAACTCTAAACTCTCCTGAGCGGCAGCACGATCCTCTTCCGAATCTGTCAACGGCTCGCGAAGATCACAATTGTTGGCGATACCAATCTGCCCATCATATTTTCCCTTACGAAACGATCGGACCGCCAAGCCGTGGGCAAGCAACAGGTTGTGCCCGACCACATACGGTTCCGTTTTCGAAATACGACCAGGAGCGAATAGACCGGTGCCATAACCAAGTACAGCGGTGCACCAGTTCTCATTAAAGGTCATCCAATGCTCGACGCGGTCACCAAATGCCTCAAAGCAAACCTCTGCAAACTTAGCAAAGGCTTCAGCTGTGCTGTAACTCAACCAACCATCATCCTCCATCTGCAGTGCCAAAGGCAAGTCCCAGTGATACAAAGTCACAAATGGAGTCACCCCCTTGGCGATCAAACCATCAATCAGACGGTTGTAAAAATCAATCCCTTCCTGATTCACAACACCTTTACCATCTGGGATGATACGTGCCCAACTGATCGAAAAGCGATAGCCGCCTGCACCGAGATCCGCAATCAAATCGATATCCTCTTCGTAGCGATGGTAATGATCACAAGCGATTGCCGAAGTATCTCCGTTGGTAATCTTCCCTGGAGTGTGCGAGTACGCATCCCAGATGTTGAGACCTTTGCCGCCCTCTAGCCAGGCGCCTTCAATTTGATGGGCTGCTGTCGCGACACCCCAGATGAATTTCTCGTTAGATTTCATATAAACTACTTCTTATTTTTCCCAGCGCTTACGCTCCTTGGCAATGGCCTTGGATAGTGAATCAATCACACTTGCATAGTCTGCTTCATCTGCACGGTTGAGATTTTCGCTTGGGTCTAGTTGGTGATCGTAATATTCACGATCGACCACTTTTCCGCTGTCTCTTTTGAGCCATTCGGTGTAGCGACCACTGGGTGCTTTTACGGAATAACCCATTACTCTGCCCCATCGGGGATACTGTGTATAAGCGAGCTCATTCCACTCAGCAGAGGGATCTCGCAACAATGACAACAAACTGGAGCCTTCGCATTGCGCGGGTGTGGGTAATTTAGCCAAATCGCACAGCGTCGGGTAGAGATCCAGCAACTCAACCAAGGCATGAGTCGAACCAGACTGGAACTCTTTACCTGGTGCTTTAATCAAAAACGGCACATGCGCATCAATCTCGTAGTTCGTGTGCTTGCACCACATGGCATGCTCGCCGAGCTTCCAACCATGGTCACCCAAAAGCACGACGATCGTATTTTCCGTTAGACCTACTTCATCGAGCGTCGCCATTAGGCGGCCGACTTGGGCGTCAATAAAACTAACCGATGCGTAGTATCCATGTATTAATTTCCGTCCTACCGCATCACTGACTGGCCCCTCACCTGGTATCCCTGCATAAGCTCGCAACTCCCCCCATGCCATTTGCGCGATGCTCGGCGCACCTGTAGGAGAAAAATAGTTGTCGGGCAGCGTGATACCTTCGTAATCGTAAAGGTCCCAATACTTTTCAGGTGCCACAAATGGGAGGTGTGGCTTCTTAAAGCCAACGACCATAAAGAATGGCGCATCCCTGGATTGCTGTAGGGCTTTAATCGCAAGATCCGTCATCGCACCATCAAGATAAGCATTGTCTGGCGCATCAGCAGACTCATAGGCAGGGCCTTTTACATATTGTCGCAATGACTTCCCCTTGAGCCCTTTTACTCTAGCTTCATTTTTCAAAACTTCTATGCGCGCGATAGTTGCTGGAGCTTGGTAAAAATTCACTCCTGCCAAATTATGTGTGTCGATCCACCGCGACCATTCCTGCTTTTGCTCGTCGTGATAGACCTTGCCCATGCCAATTGTTTCATAGCCGTGCGCACCAAAATGCTGCGGTATCGTGATAGCATCTGGGATCGTCTGACGGAATTTCGTAATTAAATCATGCACGCCAGTCGAATCGGGACGCATCCCGGTAAAGAGACTGATTCGTGATGGTAAGCAGACCGCCTGTTGCACGTAGGCGCTCTTAAATAATGTAGACGATTGAGCCAGCGCATCGATATGTGGGGTCACCATATGTGATGCACCGTAACAACCTAGCTCAGGACGAAGATCGTCGATTGAGAGGATCAAAATATTCGGGCGCTCAATATCAGATGCCGAAAGACTCAAACAAATACAGAAACCGTAAATCGTGAGCCGCTGGTAAAAAAACGAGGAGATAAGAAATCTTAAAATAACTAACATTGATTAAAAATAATTCACAAATTCAGCATGACAAGGCATATTCTCATTTAAAAAACTACTCGATATTATGAAAATGCGCCCTATAAGTAACATTATGCCCTCAAAGCGATCGACTATAAAGTCAAAGAAAACCTCAGGACTTGAGGTTAAAAGATCACGTCAGCGGTCAATCATCATCGCGCTCGATTGGTATGATGAACGAATTGTGCGCGGTATCTATAATTACGCCCGCGAACAAAATTGGCATATTTCACCATATTTAGCCTCGGGAAATTTCGTGCCACATGGTTGGCCAGGTGATGGTGCTATTACCTGCTACGGCCCAGAAACCGCCGACTATATCGATAAACTTAATATGCCAGTCGTTGACATCAGCTATATTGACATGCCACGCCAAGTGCCACGCGTGCGCGTCGATAATGATGCGATCTGTAAATTGGCCGCGGAACACTTTATCTCTCGCGGTTATAAGTTTTTCGCATTTTACGAATGGAAGGAAGTGCCAGTCAATTCACATCGTCACGTAGCTTTTAAACAACACTTACTGGAGAAAGGGATCCCTGAAGAAAATATCTTTGCGATCAAACAATCGCCACCCGAAAATATAGGCGACTGGGAAACCCACCAATCAGATACCATTGATCAAGTGAACAGACTCCCTCGTCCACTCGCGGTCTTTGCTGGCCAAGATAATCTAGGCGCGTGTTTAATCGAGATGTGCGTACGCGCAGGCATACACGTGCCGGAAGAAATCGCCATTCTGGGCGTCGATAATACAGACCTCATTTGCGAGAGCTCTCCAGTGCCACTTTCCAGTGTGCGCACACGCTTGAGAGAAGTTGGCTATCAAGCAGCTCGTCAACTTGATCGTTTAATGAAGAAAGAGATCAGTAATAAAGCAGATCCAATACTAGTCGCATCACATGGCATCGTCAGTCGACAAAGCACGGATGTGCTCGCCATCGAACACCCCGCTGTGGCCACTGCGTTGCGCTACATCAAGCAACATTACGGAGAGCCCATCACGATAGAAGATATCATTGAATTTACCGGCCTATCCAAACGTGGACTAGAAAAAGCATTTGAAAAGCATCTAGGTCGCACACCTGCCAGTGAATTACGCCGCGTTCGCCTTGACCAAGCCAAACGCTTACTCACTGAGACATTTGATAAAATTGACAGCATCGCACTCGATTGTGGCTATAGTAACAGCTCGAACCTTAGCTGCGCTTTCCGGCGCGACACCGACATGTCACCACGAGCCTATCGCCTAAAATACAATAAAGCTGAAACGATCGTAGGAGATTAGATTTGGGACTAGCAGATAGGTCTTTATTTATGATACCAACTATCACTCAAAGCATTAATTACTGCCAACCCGCAGTCGACTAAAGAGCATCTGATACAGGCTATTAAATAGTGGGATTTGAACGACGTCTCCAATCTGGCCATTTACTGAAGTGCTAGGAATAGTCGTCCAATGAATCAGGTCATTGGAATGTTGTATCGAATATTGGAGATCTACGGAATCAACTCCCAATGTCATCTCGAGGTGCGGCGCGCCTGAAAGCATAATTACCTTCGGCAGAACCGATATTGCATCATCGGTGGTAGGATCAGCGCCAAGAGCATATTCCATCAAATTGAAGATGCCATCGCCATCGGGATCGTCAGCCTCAGCGGTGAGTGTTTCACCCAACCAATTCGTTCGATTTTCCCAAAGCTCATAGTTATCTAACTGCAGCTTACGGATGATCATAGAATCGATTTTGATCACATCATCCGGCCCCCAATCGATGCTATTATTGACCGCCGAAAATGAAATTTGATCCCAAATGGCATCTGACGGTATGGCAATTTGGCCAAGTAACACTTCCGCGCCCGCCCCGACGGCCATATAAATATCAGCAACATCTGCATCCAAATCAATCACCGCTCTGAGCTTCAGCGATTCAATCAGAGTGTAAACACTGTCAAAGGTATGAAACACCGTATAGCTCGAATTGAAGAATGTATTCACCACTAAGCCACCAGCTGTTTTATTCAAACGAATACGAAACAAGTCACTCCCCTCACCTGAATCCTTAAAGCCAATTCCGACACTGGCGCCGTTGGCATCGCCGCCAGTCAGCTCCACCGAAGCAACAATCAGCTCAAACTCATAGACACCTTTCGAGCGCCCACCAATCGTGATCCCACTACTTCCCAAGAAATTCCCGCCGGAAGTAATCGTCGCATCTTGCGAGACGACCAACAGCCCCGAGCCATCAGTCATGATTGAAGGTGTAACATCAGGAAATTGAACTGAGCCACCGACATTAACAGTATCTGCAAGCTGAGTATTAACAACATCATCAAACGGCCAGTACTCAATCGTCACCTCAGTCGGCGGCACGGTGACGTCCTCCAGTTGCACCTGAATCGAACCATCTGCCAATAGCGCATAGGTCGCTGGGTAATCATTCCCCTCATAACTCACAGAAATCGCATACTCCCCTTTAAAGCCACTCAGTGACACTTCGCCATTCGCTGGGGTCGTATGAGTGACATCTGTATGATAGCGAATCCGGTGAAGATAATACCACACTAGACCATTCAGCTTCACGGTACCATCATAGTAGCACAGCGCACGAGAAGTCGTCGGGTCATCGACATCGGTTTGAGGGTTCATGAAATCCCACGCACTCATCCCAGTCACATTAGGGTGACTGTAATAGGTCGTTAGAATTTCCTCAGTCATCTGTGCACGCAGCGTTTCGTCATACGCTGCGACCACGTTGCCGGTGCTGTTATCATACAAGTCTTTAATCTCAAACTCTGTGCCAGCCAATTTCAGATTCGGGTAACGCGTGGAAAATTCCTGCAGCCGTGCATACACAGTCTCGGGGGGAATGTGTCCGTATTTAAAACGGCTCTGAAACCCAATACCAGTCATCGGCCCATTGTCGGCGATGACTTGATCAATGCGTGAAAAATAAGTATCTCGGCGGGTCTCATAGTCCGTGCTGCCCGCAACAAACTGAGCAGATACCACCTGATATTCATTAATGAATAAATCCGCAGCTGAATTCACTTTGTGTGCTTCAGCGATATTGAACCACTCAGCCATTTGGTCGTAGCCAAGTATCTCCTGCAGCAAAGTATTACCAACAGTTTCGTTAACGACGTCCCATTCATAGACATCCCACTGGCTCGCCCACTCAGTAATCTCGGCATCGACAACTGCCTCTAATGCAGCCTTTGCCGCAGCATCACGAGCACTCGCTCGATAGGTATCGACGGCGCCTCGGACATCGTAAGAGGCAAACTCAGAAGTGTTCGCGTTGGAGAGGTGGTTACCATATTCAACTCCCGAGACTGCCGCTGGATTATCCAGATCTTCGACCCCTCCCAGCCCTGGCCATATTAACAAATGCCCGCGCACATCTATCTCATTAGCCGCTGCCCATGACATGAAATCGGGAATGTATGCGTGCTGACTAGTGATTTTTGGTTTAAAGGCATTATTGAAGCCAACTGAATTGAACATCGATTTAACAATCTGCTGCCAACCAGCGACATCCAAGCCACCAGTAAAATTATTCTGCGCATCAGTTAGATCCATCACTGTGGCAACACCACCGAATTTAAAGGCATTCTTCTGCAGCGCCACATTCACCATAGCACCAGAAATCGGCGAGCCCTGACTATCGACGACTGAGACCGTCAGATCTGCCTTGCGATGCGCCTCGATCCGCAGGTTTGCATCACTACGCCAAAGCGGCAGCGATTGAGGCTTCACAATTAGCGATACATCCAGAATCTCCTGCTCACTGAGGGTAATCCCGAGATCGCTTTCTATTTGACTCACCTCTTCAGAGGTCAGGCTTGAAACCACCGCCAGTTCGACAGCAACCGTATTTGAAGCACCATCAACGTCCACCGCTTGATAGGTAAATTCGATCAACCCAAAAAATCCCGTCGGCGGATCGTAAGTAAAGCTACCGTCTGCACTCAGGCTCAAATTTCCCGATGCGACATCAGCAACAAGGACCGCAGTGACCACATCACCGTCTAGCTCAGTATCATTCGACAACACCCCAGAAGACTCCACTACCAATTGTGTGTTCATTGCCACGATATATGAATCAGATTGAGCGACCGGCGGCACATTAGAAATCTGCGCAAGCGCACTTATTTCGGATTGCGTCAGAACTGCATCGTAATAACGAATATCATCAAAGGTACCCGCAAAATTGGCCTGCCCCGACTGTCTTGCCCCAATGGCTGAAGCGCTCGACTCAGATGTTAGCGATGACAAACTCTCTGAACTACTTCCGACTAATGAACCATCAATATACAACTGAGTGGTTACGCCGTTATTTTGCGCAACGAAGTGGTGCCATAAGCCATCGTTGATAGGATCGCCCCAAGCCGGGGCGTTGGGCACATTTCCATTAAAGGATAGTTGCAGTTGGCCACCGGTGCTAACCCGCATTGCATAGGCGCGCTCGATCTGAAACAACAAGCTACGATCTGCGATATTCGCAGCGGTTTTAAACCAACCAGCAATCGCTACAGAAGCCGAAGGATTCGTGACTAAATCATTCGCGGCAGTTTTGGCGTAATTGCTGCCATCAAAGGTAAAAGCCCCACCATCCTTACCAGTTGCCCAGCCAGTCGACAATCCATCAATCAACATGTTCGCCGAACCGACTGAGTCAGCCACCAAGCTACCAGAAGCTTCATCAAACTTCCAATGATGTAAGAGATTTGCCCCAGACATTGCTGTCGAAACACATGCAGTTAGCAACAGGTAGCGGGCATACACAAGTACACGACTAGAAATAGTGGGATAACAAATCATATAGGGCAGATGAATGGTGGGACTTTCTTTTAGTTCTCACTACGAAATCACGCCAGCAACAAGGCCGTTCCTTTTCGCCCGACAAATATTGAAATTACGCAGTATCAACGCGCAACAGGTAACCACCAGATCCCCCAAATAATCCCAACGATTAAACCTGCCCGCGACGGGCTTCGAGTTGCTCGCGAATGCTAGCCGCTTTCTCACGATTAATCGGGAAAAATCTCAATAAGCACAGCGCAGCGACTAGAGAGACCACCGGAATCAAGATATAGCCGATACGCATATTCTGATAAACTGAATCGGGCTGTGCCCCTTTGAGCGAAGCATCGAATCCTGTCATTTCAAGCAAGGGCCCGGAAAGTAAGAAACCGACGCAAAAACTAAGCTTCAAAATCCACGAAAAAATCGAAGCGAAACTACCCTCACGACGCTCGCCAGTCTTCAATTCATCCATATCGACTACATCAATTTGCATCGAGGGTAACATCAGCCAAAGCCCCGCATACCCTACTCCAATGAAGGCGGTATTAATTAACATGAGCCATGGATAGTTGGGGTTGAAAGTCCACCAAGTTGTCGAGGCCGATAGCAGGACGATACTGACTGAAATAGCTAAACATTTGTTCTTGCCGATTCGCTCAGAGAGACACCTGAAAATCGGGATAAACATTAGACTAAACCCGGTATACACCAGCGTGCCCCAGCCTGCGAAAATTGCACCAAGACCCCAATCGCCACCCAACACATAATAGGTGCCCACGTAGCGACCGTAACTATCAAAAATAGCAGTCCCAAGCAAGAAACAGAGAGTGAACAAACACAATATTACAAAGGCACGATTTGAGAGCGTTTCACGCAAACTATCCAAAAGCTTTACCGAACTTTGTTTAGCACTCAGCTTTTCGTAGTAGCGCTCCTTAACAAATATAGCAGGAATGAGACCACCCACTAGTATGACTGCTGAAATCCCCAGACTTATATAGCGCATACCGTTAGCGGTGCTTGCTACCAATTCACTCGTACCAGGGTCTGCAACCATGAACAGCGGCCGCAGTGTAATCCACCAGATCCAGCCATTCACCAGGCCAGCCAGTGTTTGAAAGTAGCCACGCACTTCAGTCACACGTGTACGCTCATTATAGTCCGGAGTCATCTCCATCAGCATGCTCTGATACGGCATCGCCCAAACCGTGAAGCAGGTATAAAACAGAATACCAAAACCAATCACCCAACACATATTTTGCTCAGGTGTGAGTCCCAGTGGGAACCAAAAGATTAAAGGATACGTAATTGCCGAAAGAATCGCTCCGACAAAAATAAACGGGCGACGGCGCCCCCAGCGCGTCCGCGCATTATCCGAAATCCAACCCATCACCGGATCGATGACACCGTCCCAGAGGCGAAGAGACATCAATATGATCGCCACATAAAGAGGGCGCATCTGTAGCTCCATATTGAACAACGGGTATGCAATACTCACCAAAACCCAGACCGAGAGAATATCGACAGGACCACCTAGGGCGTAGGCCAGCTTCTTGGCAAAAGGGACGCGGTCAGATGCAGCTATCACATTCTTTAGGGGCTTGGGGATACTCATATATAAATAGAATCTACTCAGAGCCCCAAGCAGCAAGGGCATAAAAGCATTAGATAATGCGTTTTTTTAATGAGAGAACGCACCGTTTTTTGAGGGGGTTGGGCGTAAGCATCCAGCGCGCTGTTCGCTAGACGTTAGCGATTACCTGTATTTTCCGAATCAACATACATTCATCGTTAGCGAACGGTCGTCTCAGAGAGACGCATCAAATGACACGGGCCTAAAGGGATCTTATGCGAAAAACTAGCAATGGCAGCTTCAACTGCCGAGCCCTTTTGGTCTTTCAAAGCATTTAGCTTATTGCAACGCGAGGCAGCTAACGCAGCGATTCCTCGCAGTATCGGCACTACTTAAAGCAGTGCCATTCGGCATGCTTTTCCTCCTACGACCAACCACAGAAAGTGCACAAATACATCCTCTTCATTACAAGTATAAATGACATATTACATTTACCTTCATCAAATATCCCTCACTTTAATCCTATTCACATTCCCCTGTTATGGCTTTTAACTTACCTCTTTTTATTAAATCGACGTCGACCTTGGCCGTCATCGCACTCTTGCAACCAGCCTGCCACGCCGCAGCCGATTCAGTCGATGCAACTCTCAGCATTGACGCAGACACGGTTATTCAATCAGCCGACCCGCATCGTCTCACTGGCACTAATCTCTCATTGTGGAGCCGCCTCCCGATTATCCACAACACAGACTTTCAAGAAGCTATTCGCGATTGGCAGCCTGGTTCCATTCGCATGCCTGGTGGCTCATGGTCGAACGAGTATTATTGGAACGGCAACGGCGTGCGCACTGGTAGTGACGACCATTGTATTGAAAATTTTGATACGTCTAAGCAGAATGCCGATGGCACGTGGGAGGTCGACTACTCCAAATATAAAAAAGGATTCCGCTTACATGGCGAAGAGCGTCACCTGTCCGACTATCACGGTGATCTCGATGTAAAAACCCAGCACGAGTGGATCAACAGTCTCGGCTCTGAGGCAATGGTCACCGTCAACGTCGGCTCTGGAACGCCGGCAGTCGCTGCCGAATGGGTCAAATGGGCCAATCAAAAACAAGGCTACGGCGTGCACTACTGGGAAGTTGGCAACGAGCTCAATGGCGATTGGGAATTAGGCTACCGCCTACCCGACGGTTCCTCCATGAACGGTACGATCTACACGCAACGCTTTGTCGAATTTGCAAAAGCAATGCACGCAGTCGATCCCGACATACATCTCGGCGGCCCCGCCTGCTCCGACCTAGCGCTTAGCTTCGTCGAAGAACTGCTTCGGTATGGTGGTGACGCCGTCGATTTCGTCAGCATCCATGCCTACCCCGTTGGAGTAAATACGCGCCAGAGCGCAGATAAATTTGCCGCGATTTTAGAACTCCGCGACGCGATCCATCGCGTAAAGGGCTGGATCAGTAAATACCAACCCGAACGTACCGATGAGATCGAAATCGGCATTAGCGAGTGGAATATCAAGGTCAATGAAGACCGCGACACCGCCGACTTAATTAGCGCACTCTGGTCAGCACTCTGGATCGGTACACTGTTTGAGGAGGGTGTGGATTTCGCCAATCAATGGGACCTCACCACCTACACCGAAGCAGGCGGCCACAGTGCATTTTATATTGATGAAACCAACATGTCTGTGCTGCCCAAGAGCCAATACTGGGCACTCTGGATGTGGAGTAATCTAATGGGCAGCGAGATGGTAAAAAGTAACCTCGCAGGATCAGAAACGGTGAAACACTTTGTCACTCGTTCAGATGCGGGTCTGCAAATTATGTTGATCAATACTTCGGAGACAGACGATGCCACAGTCGCGCTTCAAACCTGTGCAGCCAGCGCAGCCGTCGGGCAGTTGCATAGCTATTCCAGTGCCGAGTATTTCTGGGATGCCCATGCCCGTAAACCACTATGGAGCCGCCCCCCCACTGTTGGTCAAATCACGATCAATCGCAGCACCACACTCACCTTGCCCAAGTTTAGCATCAATGTGCTCGAACTACCATGGGCAGGCCAACACACAGCGATCCACACGCTCCCGGCCGTGCCAGTCAAACCAACGCTCCAGTTCAGCCTCCCCGACCGCGTGCCTGCCGATCGTCCGATCCAAGGTTGGGTCATTGCCCGCGATCCCAAAGCCCAGCTACCCTACCTTCAATCAATTGGCACTATCCAGCTAAGCATCGATGGGCCTGCGACACTTAGCCAACCATCACTTGAGCTGGATAACGCCGCCGCCGCCTTCACGATCACTCCCACAGGCGCAGGGAAAATCACTATCCAAGCGCGTTCAGGTAAACACACAACCAGCCACAGCATCGAACTCGTGGCACTCAAAGAACGCGCCTACACCAACTGGACGTTCGACAACCCGATCCCCGAATGGCACGCGAAAAGCACGTTTGAGCTCGGCTCTGAATCTTCTATCAAACCAAATCAATATGTCGCAGCCGCTCGATTAAAAGGCGAAACCCCAGAGCGTGAAGCCGACCTGCTGTTCCACTTCGAGCCATTGCCACGTGAGAAACTCTCCTTCGCAAATGCCAGCGGCGTGACA
>Ga0209092_10002793_pt1 | contig 15708 bp, 6 predicted proteins | sample FraStrMetagenome_FD_187446 | JGI IMG/M metagenome (GOLD analysis project Ga0209092, IMG submission 187446) | Marine eukaryotic phytoplankton communities from Arctic Ocean - Fram Strait ARC3M Metagenome (SPAdes) (version 2) | ecosystem: Environmental > Aquatic > Marine > Oceanic | place: Fram...
TTTACTAAGCTATGTCAAGAAGTAGATGATGATGGTAACAAGGAGTAGCTTAGTAAATTAATGAGATGCAATGAATTGCATGATTATTTGCTGAGCGGTTGAGAGCTCATCTATCTGCAACGGTCATGTGAAAGAAACTACTATCTGCAACGGTCATGTGGATGAAACGGTTGATGTATGGACGGAATACTGGTTGTATAAACGTCCATGTCTTAACAGAGGAGGTACAAATTTGAAAATTTACTTATCGCGTTTTTGATAAGTGGACAGCAATCTTATTTGTCAATAATAGACGGAAAAAAGTGAGATGAGGAGGTTGAAGTTGAAAATCTACTTATTGCGATTTCGATAAGTAAACAGCGAAAGTCAATGTCATCTCAAAATCTGCCAGAGTGTGCTTTTTGCTTTTTCTCTATAAAAAACATAATCACTAAAATAGTTGCCTTAGTTGTTGTTTATGTATTACGGTACGGTACGCTTATTTTCATCTTTCATCTCTCTTCATGGATTTTTTATTCAACGAGGTTCGGTGCTTGTGTTAGTCATTCGGCTAAATCGATGGTCATGGGAACTCTACTCGGGTCTTCAAATATTGCGTGACATTTAAAATCTCTAAGTAATATTCACTCTTCAGAAGTCCAAGTCCTGCACCTCCTTCACAATTATTGATGTGATTGCATCATTTAGAACTCGTCCTCTTCATCTTCATCATTTTCCCAGGACTAAAGAATGTACCTTAAATCTACGAATAATTATTTAACAGGATACATTTTTGAAAGACTGCACCATAATTCGATACACTAGAATCTACATGTAAGTACTGGTGGTTTTGAAACGGGGCGTAAACCATAGTCACATGAATTGAAGCCCAGCATGCAACCTGAACGAAAAGATCAAGTACATGTATTAATACATGTATTATTTACAAAAAAGTGAGTGCTTTTTATGTTTTTCAATGCAAACAAACATCTCATCATTTGACAGAATCCAATTTTAATCACCTTCCTTACTCGTCACATAATACTTGAATCGGCTACTTGGATCCTTGAGACTTGAGACCAACTTACATATTAATACTTCACATTTGTTCCTTTGGTGAACATAATATAATTACACCCACTGTCTTGTCTTATTTATGTATGCACTTGTACTGATTGATTCGAGCGTTGTTGGTGTAAATAATTCGTAACTTGAATGAAGTATCAGTAGCGTGGTGAGTTTGCTTCATGTCAGTTCAGTTTTTGGTGCTTTGGTAGGTTTTATTATATATATGTTACAACTTATTTTTTGACCGGGATAAATAACGATTTGTTCTCTTATGCTTTCGTTCCTCAGATAAATTGTTGCATTGGGATTATAAGGTTTCGAAATGAGTCAAAACCCTCATAATTCGTCGGTTGTCCAGTCTCAGCCAGCTCCTGGCGTTGTTCAACAATCGTCAACTCAGATGGGACAGCAGCAACAACAACAGCATTCACGCACAAATAGTAACATGTCTACCACGACGATTTCAAGTTGTTCCGATACAACGGCAACAGCATTGGGTACTAATCAAAATGTAGGGAAGACTGCGGCCTCAAGGATAGAAAATTTAAACGAGATGCCTGCCAGTTTAGTTGCATCAGTTTCAGCTGCAGTTCAAATACCTGCAATGTCGAAGGTCGGGAAGATAGAGTTTGAAAGGCCGCTGTTTTTTGTTCCTAATGAGGTGTTATCGACAGATGAATTACTATCGAGAAGGGACTTCAGAACAAGCGATGGTGTCTTGAGCAAAGTTGCGCCTCGTTCGCTTCATTATATGTCGCGCAAAAACAGTAGTGACATTTCCAAAAGTGATGATGACACTGATAGTTCACGAAATGTGTTCGGAAAACTCACAAATTGCACCACGTTTCAACCGGTTTGGCGTGGAGCTCAACAAAGACTACATGCAGAAATTAATCGTATTGCAGGTAAAAAGAAGAAAAATCCATCTCTCGGCACGGCTTCGATGGACTCATCTCTTCAACTACTGACGACGAAGTTTGAAAAGGTTGAAATTAACTCCAATACAAGCACACAATCGCCTGGTGAGAGTGATAAAAATGATTCAAGGCATCAACCTTCGCTTTCGATTGGAAGTAGTAGTTCGCTTCAACTGTTGAATGGTAATTCAGGCCCAACTGTGACACCTTTGTACTCGTGCGATGACACTGCGTTGCCTTCTTCGGCCGACTATATGGGAAATTTTGACACTCGTGAAGAGGAACAACGATATATCGACACAAAAACAGAGCAGGAACGGATTTCTAAGGTTGTTCCAAATATATTTGGTGTTGTAAAATGTCCAAGCCCAGCATCTGGTCCTGACGATAGCACCAGTTGGAAGTCACGTATGGTTTTACGGAGTGACATCGGCGATTGTCCTAACCAATCACAAGCGTCGTCAATAAGTTTGAGTACTTGGTCGGACTCCGAAAAGTCGGCAAGTGGAACAAACGGCTGGTGGGAATCTACTTCTTCGTCGTCAAACTTGTCCAAAAACGAGTTCCGAAAGAAAGATGGAAGGCTATCGAGCAAGCTAATTCGTCTCGAACCTACCCCCCGTTTCTTGAAGAGGTGTAACTTGCCAACTACGCTCCGCCATCCTGCTCTTTCGATGCAAAGGTATTTACCATTTTTAAGTGATCGCCTTCCAACGTATAAGCAAGTCCAAATCGAAACCCAAAGAGTAGAATTTGTTGATCTTCATGGAGAAATCGAACCGTTTTTCTGTTCGTTGGCAATATATCACGTTGAAGGGGGTGCACGTGGCAATCCTGTTTCGTCCCTATGTAGCCGCATTTCGGAATTTCTTCACTTTGATGTCATCAAAGATTCAAGAGTTGAAGAATTGTGCCTCTCAGCACTTTGGCCTAAGCATGGAGTTGATTCGAACGATGTAAGTCAATGATATATAATTTTGTAGAAACGTACATATATTTTTATATTTAATGCAATTAAAAAATTTCAAAAGGAATCGTCGTCGTTAGGTGCCGGAACGAGGTGTGGGGTCTTTTCCTTGCCGTCATCTCTACAATTATCAAAAATGTACGCAGTTCTTATTGTAAAGAAAGTTTTAAGTGACGATGCAGAAATCGATATCTACCATAAGAGCAATAGTCGAGAAAAAATTGAGGTGCTCAAGTATCGGGCCAAGGCTGCGAAAAATTGTGAAAAGTTAAATCAATTTCTTGTACCAATCGCGTTTGGTATTATAGATTTGAAAAAGGCTGTTGGGGCTGAAATCGTGACTGCACCAAAGAGTGTGAATGTCACAATTCCCCTTGTAAAATATGATATCAATTTTAGTGAAGATCCAATTATCTATCACCTTTGTGCTCACCAGCTCTTGAGGTAAATCATAGCATACTATGCTCTATTTTCCGTTTGTCCTTTTTCTTAGATTTTTCTGTTCGCACAGGCGTGAGTCAACTGACAATACCAAAGGAGGACAAGCTAGTTTCGTCTTACGTTATTTCGGACACTTGGGAATGCAAGCCATTGTGGATAGTCTTTCATCTCTTGCGCCAGAGAGGTAATTTTTTGCAAGGCCGTGTATACAACTTCAAGTCTAATCTGAACCTTTTTTTGCTTAACATAGACTCGTTGAAAGTTCTGGTGAAGTTCAAATACGACGCACGAACCACCAGAACACGCTACCTTCATCATCAAGTTTAAGTCAAGATGAAGGCGACTCAAATACAAATTTTTCTTCTATTACAACGATCGTTACAGAAAAAGTTGAGAATGGAGGAAGAGTCCCGCAAATGTCACGAAAAGACACGTCCTCAACCTATGCCCTCGAGGTACTAACGTTGCCGATGGCATGTTCAAAATCTTCTCGAGAGTCTTTGCGTCGTGAATCGCGAAGTCAACGTAACGTGTTCCATTCTTCCGATGTCGAATTGTTCTCTAATACATTTTATCGAAATTCGCTTTTATGTCGTAACATCTCACTTAGCGGATGTCCTGTAAAGCGGAACTTTGTAGTGAAACTAGAAATGCGCTTTTGCGAAACGGCCACATCTCCTAATCTCATCGCATACCCTCCCTTGGCATCTTTGTTCAATCAGCGTCGAGGGCAACACTTGGTGTCTTCTCTATTCACATCATGCTTAAGGAGCGTTGCGAATCTGGATTTCAGAATCGACGAGTTTAAGATCAATTTACCTGAAAATTTGACTGGAAACGAATACCTAGTGTTTTGGGTGTACAATGTGTCAACGAAAAGAAAACGAAAAACGCTATCACTTATGCACAGCAAGGGCAACTCGCCGAATTTCTCTGCCGAAGATCCACATAATCCTGACTCGTCACCAATGTCCGAAATTTTCGGTTGTGCATTATTGCCCTTGTGTCCTGATCATGAAAAAGCTTACTTAATTGAAAATAATTCGCATCACATCAAAATTCAGTACACAGCAAAGCCAATGATCGTTGGAGACTATCCTCCAGGAACGTTAATGTTCGAAAAAATTGATGTAGATGGGTCTCAAGCTGCTTCAAGTAAGCATTCTAAAATGATGAAGCGTGTGACATCTCTGGAAAACATATCTAAAACCGCTTTAGCGAAGGTGACTAGCTCGGGCACCTCTTCGACTTTCGAACTACCACATCTTCACGTATCGACGTTTTCCTTATCGTCTGTTCACTCGCAAAACCCTATTTTACACCAGCTCCTCTCGAATGATCCCTATATTCCGTACCCTTTGACAACCTTACGCGAAAAACAGACCTTTGCAAAAGAAAACTTGGACGAATTGATAAATGTTTTATCAAATAAGCCTAAATTGCTGGAGAGTCATATGTTTTCGCCAATGTATTTGATAGAGCAAAAATGGAAGGATTTACTTGCACAAGTGAATAGATGTGGCGATCTTCAAGAATTAAATTCTCATCTTCTTCGAATAATTCGTCAAGTCTGGCGACGTCTTGTCGTTGGCACAGGCGAGCCTTCTTTATTGTGGGCAGATCCGTCAGCAAATATACCACTTCGACTGCAAAGTTTTGCGACGCTGCTCTTTTTGATAAGTAATGTAGCGGATTTTCAATCAAAAAGTGGTTTAACTCAGCTTGACAAAAAATCAAAATGGGATCTCGACTCCTTAGGTAATGTTGTCGCCTTAGCTTTGGACGAAGGTGATTTGTTTGGAGCCACAAATATGGTTTTAGAGGAGGATTACTACATTAATGTCAATGAGGAAGTTACTTTCACATCGAGAGAAAATCAGGAGAAAAATTCTCAAGTAAATCCTATTGTAATCAAGCATATGATAGATCGCAAAGTATCAACGACACCGGAGTCATTGAGAAGCCCGGATAATACGAGGGATTTCACAGCCATGTTAAAAAATTATGCTGCAGTGGACACAGATAACATAGTATCAAAAGGAGGGCATGGAAGAAGAAATAACTCTTTGTCTTTAGCCAATATATTTGATACCCCACAAGATTATAGCGGGAGGCGTCGCGGAGGAATACAGGGTTTTAATGATTCAATAGATGATATTGACATCAATTTGCAACGAGGAGATCTTGCTTCTCAGTCGTCATTTGGCTTCAATTTTAGTGCAGGGCGCAACAAGTTCAATACGTTTGGTGGATTAAGCGGTGGGTTATCATCACTTTCTACGATTACTGAAAGTCGACATAGTGTCAGTAGCATAATTGAGGAAGCAGATGAAGAAGACGAACCCTTTGATGTAAGAAAAAATACTGACAATCTGTCGGCATTTACTAACAAGCAAATGAGGATTCCGAAGGTATTTTCAGGAGAATCTTTGAAAATTGATGAAGAAATAGTAATTAAAAGCCCTTCGAGTTTAGCTTCGGACAACAACGAGTTTCAATTTTTACCTTCCCCTGTTGTTAAACAGATGAGGATTCCACGGCTGTCATCATCTTCTTCAAACGACTCCGGACCTACAAAGCAAATGAGGATACCACGTATTTCATCCATGTCCTCAGATTCTTCAGGGAGTGAATCTCGACCAATAACACCGCCAAAACAAATGAGAATTCCACGAGTCTCCTCTGGACCTTCAGATGTGGGGAGTGATTCTCAACTACAAATGAGAATGTCACAAAACTCATCTGGACCTTCAGACACGTCGAAAGATATACAGGGAAAGTCAAGCACAGCTGCAAACCTTGACGAAGAAGGAATGTATGCAAAAATCGGTAAGCAAATTGGTGAGATAAGATTTCAAAATAAGGACATGTGGGGGGAAGAAAAACCAGTTGGTGCTATCCACACCTCAGTTCGTCGAGCAGGTCCTGGGCATCGTAAGAGACGTAATTTATGCAGTATCGATTTGAGATTACCAGCCTTTGATAATTTGTTGGAAGACGAACAGCAACTAGAGGACAAACTTTTTGAAAAGATAGAATTGGAGTTGGAAAACACTTCATTTCCCGTAACAGAGAATTCGCGACCGTCAAGAAAAGCATCTACACACCGGCGACGCGAATCACCAGGTGGGTCTTTGGATTTCAGTTATACTCTCAAAGATTCTGTACCACCTCTTCCGTTACGAGATTATGTCAAGCGAATAGATTGCTTAAGGAGTGGACGCTCAGGAAAGTGGTGGCCTTTTCTGTATGAAGTCATCATTTACCAGTGGGCAGCTTTACTGATTGAACATAAAACTGACCACAAAAGGGGCATGAAGAATGATATTCCATATGAAGTTGCAATCTCGGACTCTTTCGGTGAAGCAAGAAAAATTACAAAGAGCGGGATGACTATAACGTGCGCTCCATTTTTATTCCAAATCATCAAGAAGAGTTTAAGTTGGAGGATTCACAGTGTGATTAATGCTAATGTTACTGCTTTAGGAGAATGGCGTCGTGTTTCGCTAGACAGGAATATAAAGCTGGAGCTCGAAAAATTAATAAGTGTTGTCACAGATGCTTGTATAGATAGTCGTAATTTTGGTAAGGTTGCATTTATTTTATTTCATATTTTAACAGAAATTATCCAGTGAATTAACGCAAAAACTTAATAGAGAACATCGTTCATCTTAAAAACTGTGTGAAGGTGAATGATTCCATTGCACTTTTCTTACGAGATTTGTTTGCTATCGTCGAACACAAGCAAATGCACCGTTTGGTAATGATTTATTTTTCAAGATTTGTAGCGAAAGGAGGGAAGGTATGGGAGGATGGCAAGAGCAAAATCGGTCTTCAATCTTCGTTTGAAGTCTGTAAACTACGTCTTAATGCCATCACTTTGTTTGTGAGGTTTGCTGATTTTACCGAAGCAAATAAGCCTTTAATGAAAACTTGGGAAGGATGGGCTTTTTATGATCAAACCGAACTAAATAGAAGATTTTTTTCAAAATCTTTAAACCAATTCATGAATTTAGGAATGTCCGCATTTGCAGAGTCAAATGGGCCTATTGGTAACGTGGACATTCCACCGCTGCAGCCACACTGGCTCGCGGAACTCATAACTGATATATGTATCGCTGCTTCCTGTCATAGAGATAAGTCCATTCAATTAAGGGGAAGTAGTTTATTGCATGAGTTATTCTGGTCGCAAAGCCAAGAAGGGAAAGCTACGGGAAGTTCGTCGACCGTCGCCTCGATGTATGTCCCGTTTATTGAGAAGATTCTTTGTATTCTTAAATACATTGCTTCATTTCATGCTAAGAGTCAATTACGGAAGGATGTAATCCCCTGTGTGATATTCGTTTTGCAGAGTGCTCCGGTAGGGCTACTTCGTGCCCTATGGAGGAAGTTGTGTAAAAATGCTGAGGGGTGTGGCAAAAATGCGGTGCGGTACGGTGGGTTTGGTGGATTGTTTGAAAAGAATTCAGTCGATCACTCAAATCTTGATGAAAAGGACGACATTCATGAATATTTGGAATCAAGCGAAGGAAGTTCTCATAATATTCTGGACGTTTATTGCCTATTAAATCTAGCTTTGGCAACAATGGAATATGAGGGAAGTGAACGTAATACAGAGGGGAACGTAAGTGACAATTTAGAAAAGTTTGAGACATGGAAGCAAGATTTTTTGGAACGAGAAGAACAAAGTTTTGAACAGCGAAAATCTTCAGGTGTGGGTGCTTCAAAAATTAATACATCTGCTTCGCGACGTTGGAATGCACACGATTGTTCTGTTGTTATCATAAGTACAAGTCGATACATTATAGATGAAGTTTTTAGAGCTCTTAGCACGAAGCTGATGCCTCATTCGTTCGCAAAACATTTGCACCTTAAAGTTGGACGAGAGGAGAATGATGGCGTCAAGAATGTTGCATCCAGTGATTCAAATGATTTTGTGTTGGAATATGGAGTCGACGACACGTTAGTTCTTGTTAGGGCGGTTACATCTTTGTACCTGCATCTTCTATCTCGTCGTCAATCTGATATTGTCGTCTGCAAAGCACTCATTGCATCCGTCGAGGTGCTCAAATTATTTGGTGTTAAGACTTTTCTTGTTGCAGTCGGAGATACCCTTCAACATTGGATGCGAGTTGTTTTGAATCAATGCGGGGCACGTCGAGCTAATGTTCGCGTTCAAGCATTGGAATTCTTGTTTTTATTTCTTCGCTTAATTTGGGGAGAATACGGAAGTTTCACTCGAGTCAGAATAGCGATGCTTGCTGTACAAATGGAGGTTATGGAACGCATTGTTTCGACTGCAACCACTCGCTTTTACGGTGAGCAGCGTCTTCTCGGATTGAATGAAATATTTCCTACTGATGCAGCAGAAGCTGCTTTGGCTCCATTTTGGAGAACAATTGATAGGATGCATCAAGAAAGTGAAAGTGAAAATGTAGCCTTTAAATCCGCCCTTGGACGTCTAGCTGAATCCATGAAGAAGCTTCACACTGCTTATATTGCTGCTCATACACTAGCATATACCAAGAATCGCTTCAAAAAGTCGAACACACAGGAGCATGATGACGTCTCCATAAAGAGTATGTCATCGCACAACACTTCAATAATTGGACGACAATTTCTTGGTTTACAAGTTGCGAGCTCCAACGAGCCTGTATCACACAACGAAGCTGTTGAAGATGCATTCCTTGCGGCAGCTGATGTATTTAAACCAACGGAATATCCGTCTCATCGTGTTGCGTGGTTACGTAAACTTGCTGGCTTTCATTCGTCTAGGAACAAGTTTGGGGAACAGGCAACGTGTCGCTTACATATCTATGAAACTCTCAAGGAAGCTGCGGAGCATTTCGACTCTTTGTGGAATACGTCTCCATTCTTACCATGGGCAGAGGACTCTGACGAGCTTCGAGCTCATGGAGAGGGGCCTGCTGACATCGACATGATCGAGGAGCATAATTATCATGATGATAATAATATAGTGACATCAAGCGATAACTTTGAACAACAAGAAGGTTATCGTAAGATGTTTTACCGCGTCGCTAGTTCCATGCGCGATTGGGATGCTTCCAATAAGTATGTATTCTACGGAGTTTGCAATCCTTCGGAGTACAGCGGCAGCGAGACATTACCTTGGATATCTTTGAAATCTATCGAGGAAGAGATGACTGAGGAAATACAAAAAGCTGGTAAGGAATCATGAATCTTGCTTTAAAAATTTCAATTCTTACGAGACTACTTTGCTTCCGTTTGTAACATAGGCGACCTTTTCCTGCGAGCCAACATTCCGGGTAAAGTTTTTTCAATATACCTTATTTATGTGTCCGCATATTGCGATTTCTCATTTATTCCACCTTATATGTGGGCTTAGATTTTGCGAGAAAGTGCTGGTCTATTGCTGCCGATATACATGCCAAAACTTTCAACTTTATCAGGCTTTCATATTCTTATATTCGGTTGTCGCAAGTTGTTTCTTCTTACGTCCCAATTGTCGATGAATCAAATAGAATCGAAATGTCTTCGCATTTTGGAAGATTTTACCGCGTATGGTTTCATGGTAGTGCTCCCGATGAATTGAATGGGAAAGAATTTGTGTATCGGACGCATGTAGCCATTCGCATCGAGGAGTTTAGTAGAAATGTTGCTTCGGTGCTTAAATCATTACTCCCTGATGGTACGCCAATTGACCTAGTTCTTGATGACGGAAGGTCCGAATATATTCCAGGGAGCATTCGAAATCACAATGCATTAATTAGAGAAAAAAGACCCAGTCAGCGACGACCTATGGATCATGTTAGTGCTGGGCTTCAACCTATGCGCAATGTTGGGGTGTGTCAAATAAAAATTACACCTTTAAGACCAATGCTCCTCAACGAAGTATCCGTACGTGGGTCTCTGGACTGGTTTTATGAACGAACAATGATCTGCGCAAGTTTTGAACAGAAAGAAAAGAGGGAGGAAAGGAAATTGAATTCAACGTTGAACGTTACTGAAAATCCAGGCAAATCGAAACGTCATAATAGACTAAGGTCTATGGCAGGAAGTTCGTGCAATTTTATGAGTTCTTCTGCTTTGGGAATGACAGTCGATGACTCAAGAGCAACTACTATGCATCCGTTAGGAAATGACTTGGGCGGTGGAGTCGATGTTTTTACTTTCACACAACCTAAACAAGTAGACAGACGTCGTGGTGCTCGAGATTTTCTTCGGACACCAGGAGACTACGCTGAGAAATCACTGAAAGTCACAAAACTGTACGTGAATAAAAGCTTTCCTACCTTCGTTTCACGACAAAAGGTCACTGATCGGCGAGTCTTATATCAGTCAGCAATTGAAGCAGGAGTTGAAGCTATATGCAGTTGGTGCTCTGTTTTGTTTCGAACTGTAGTAGCAATAAATGGTAATGCTATTTTACGTGGTAAGTCATCTTTCATCTAAATTGATACCAACTTTTATTACATGATCGTGTTTTCTTTGAAGGGTTCGAGCCGATAATAAACATTGGGAACGATGCCATAAAGGTGGTGAAAGCCTGTATGTTTTCTGCCAAAGTGAAGGAAATGGCACATGCTCTTCTTAATAAGGAAAATAATACTAACGGCGTCAATGGATCTTCCGCTCCAACTTATTCCAGATATTCAAGAAATCGTTTGAGTTTAGACGATGTGAATAAATTTCAAACACAATTAGCTCGCGGTATCGTCATGTTTATGGAGCTCTTACACCTGTTGGTGGTGAGAAACAAAATTTCCACCGAAAAGGCCAGAAAGACGGCAAAGCTCCGTAATTTTGATCAGCAAGATGGCTTACAGAACGACGCCAGGGAAAAAATGAAAAATGCATTCGGCATTCACCTAGAGTTTGAACGCTCGTTTATTCGAATCGCAAAAGGCGTGACACCATTAATTCATGACACGATCCCAAAAGAAACTCCGGAATGGCTCAAAGCTAGTTGTAATGATCGATACTTCTCAAGTCGAGAATTTTTAAATGCGAACATTGCCATGAATGAAGAATTACCATTTGATGACAGAGTGCGCTCCGCTTATCAATTTGATAATAGTGATGCAACATCTGTTGCTTCTCTCTCAACAATCCATACTGTTATGAATAGTCGAAATTTACCATTGGGCCCAAGATCTGTACACAGTTTCGGAGCACGGAGCGTGGATGGTCGTGTCAGAAATACAACTTCAACAGCAAGCAATTTTGACGCGCGGAGCGTATCGACGGCACAAACTTTTGAAAATTGAATTTAGTATTTGGCAACTATTTTTACAATACTGGTATCATATTTGCTAGGGTTACCATTGCATTGTTCTTAGACTTAATGTGTGAAGAAAGCAATGTGTAGTAGCATACTTGACTACCGTTTACCGATAAGAAACGTTGCGTAACCCACCTAATTCGGCGATATACGTATAACCAACGTACTCTACATTCGATGAATTGTAGGAAAGCTTGCCTTCGGAAAGATAAAATCCGTTTCGATGAAACTGCTCGAGGTGCGCGAATCGAAATATAAATGTCATTTAGAGGAGAGTGTGGTTGACTTGCGTGGAAATATGTCTTTGGTACAAACCACGATCCCATCGGATTAGATTCATATATTTGTTCCAGTGTGAAATGGAAAACGTTACGATTTGCCAATTTTGTGGGGAGAAGGTTTGGTTCGAGTAGAAATGCTTAAGGTAAATTAGTAAAAAATTAAATGCACGCAAGGACAATTACCCCCAAAGTTGCTATAAATGTATCGGTAGAAGAGAAGTAGCAAAGAAAGCAGTATGTATGGACAGTCAAGGGACGTTAAGGGTTGACGCTCAGTACCTTTGTGAGTATTCGCTTAGAATGTAATCCTTCCTACAATGCCACTGCTCTTAATCCCTTTCCTTTTATGTGGACAATTGATACCAGTCTCGCATTTCAATATGAATATTGGTGATGATTGGCTCAGAATAGATGAGATATTTACAAGATTTAGAAACGAGCAAAACGTGAACCCCCAAAGAATGAAGCAATCGTATCGGTACTTTCTATTTCCTTAGCGGCAACAGGACATGAAATGAAGAAAGGAAGTACCTTAATATATCATGTATGCCTTCTATTTTCGTATCAACAATATCGCTTACTTTTGGATGCTATTACACAACATCCTCGATTGTTCATCATTCCTACCCTAAACAGCTGTTCCAAAGATAGCACAAAAAGTTTGAAAATTGTGGTGAGCTGGTGTACTTCAAAATCAATTAATTGCAATCAATCATCATGGCATCTTTATCGAAAGAAGGTGCATTATCTTCTTTGCAAACGCAAAATGGTGAGATGACAAAAATGCATCTCTTGTGTAAAGAAGTGAAGTGATGGAAGTGTTGCACCTTCAAGTGCTTCTATAAGATACAAGAGTCATATTGCGATAAAATCAAAATTTTAAACCTATCGATCTACAAGTAGGGGATTTAAGTTTCAAAATTTTAAAAATAATATAAACCAGTTCAACTTTACGTGGATCGATTCATTTAGGCTTCATAGTTCAATTGGTTTCTTTCTCACGCCTCCATGATTACCCCTAACACGTGGTTCCCTCGTTTGAGTTATTGAATTTGACATCTCTTCGGGTAAATGCTGCTCAACATCAGCATTACTATCGAATCCTTCACAACTGAGAGAACAAGAGTGTAATAATTCTCGAAGGGACTCAATTTCATCAAGAGCTGTTTCCAAATCTTGTTCAAGCAAATCTCGTTGCTCTTTCAATTCGATTACATTAAGACATGGCTTAATCAAAGAATGGGAAAATCCATAGTTGACCAAAGCTTCATCTTCGCAGAGATCCGAATACCACAAAGTAACTTCTTGCCCGACCACAAAATCGCACGTAGCGACGATGTCAAACGTTTTTGTATCTTCATTAATCAGAGCTTTTGTGCAAGGGGGGCCAAAATTCGTTAAATCAGCGAGAGGTGCGAGGAATGCAGATGTATTAAGTTCTTCATTTCCGGAATCTTTCGCGTTTCCATGGAGTGACAGGTTCCAGTGCCTTGAATTCAACATGGCAAAAGCCCATAAAAAATTTTCACGAGAAAACATCCATTCTTGATTTGTTTGGTGCGACTTCCTTTCGAAAATTCCTGGATTAGAGGTTAGCAAGGAAGGCATGATAGAGTCGTACAAAATACCAACGGACTCAGCAATATCAAGGGAGAGTAGACGGATGTAATTTGTTGGGTCTGGATAATATTCATTGAGCTTTTCAGATTCCCACAAGAACACCATATTTTCGACAGGACTTGAAAGTAAAATATTGATGTAGGGAGATAAGTGAGATTCTTCGCCGAGCCACCGATGGTACAACAAGTATATGCATAAAATCTGTAATTCGTCATGCCAACCATTTTTCAACGACGTTTCTTTACCAATTGCAGCCTTGATATCAAAATCATCATTTTCGATAGACTCGACAGAAATAAGTAGATTTTTTGGAATGGACAAAATCAAACCCCTCACCGGTGTATCATTGGAAACTGCAATGCCACGTCCATGTGGAAAATCCTTTATTTCAACGCGAGCGAACACCCCCGGATTGCTGGTCACCCAATCATAGAAAATCTTATTAATCTTTCTCACATTCTCAATCGCTATCACGGCTTCCAAATTTTCATCTTCCTTCTTCCGAACAGGAACCAACACTTTTTGCAGAACACGGTTGCTGATTGGTCGCACAGGAAAGTTCAATGGTTCGGCTTTTGATGGCATTGGACAGTGTTCGTCGAAGATGTTGTGAGCTTCATTTTTCAGTCCCGCTACACTGGCACCATTCCACTCACGATCATATTCGTCACTTTCTCTCATCTTATGAGGATTCCTAGATACAACGCTATCCACAAAAACATCAGCCAATCCTCGAACAGCCAAAACAGCATCATTTTCAACAGAATCCATCTTTTGTATCTCCTGCTGTTCAACGCGAACGGGATCGCTCTTATCATTTAAAATAGCAACGCCGATATGACTGTCCTCGTCTTGAACGGCATCTAAAACGGATTCCGAAGCATATATCCGAAAGCAGTGCAAATAAACGAAGACAATCGAGCAACTCCATAAGATTCTATTACGGGTCGAATTGAAGAAACAATGACAAGGTGACATGCTTAACTTGAACGTGTCCTTACACTTAAAGAAAACTTTTACCAAATTTTTATCAAGATCTAACATACAACATAAAAAAAATGTTCTTCGATTAGCTTTTTTGTAAGTAAAAGCTAGAAGTATCTGGAATCACAACAAACAACGTAATCGTGTGTGCAGGGCGGGCCCTCCATATAGATTCAGCTCTTCTCCTCAATTATTATTGCAATAGATTCTGTCGTGATCGGATTGCTATTCTCTTTCAGAGTGAATAATACGAAGATGTCAAATTGCTCTTATGTTTGGTCAGTATATTTGAATATTTTTGTGACAGCTCGATCACGCCCTACTTTCGCCGCCGCCGTCCGTCGTGTGAACGAAATTGTACTGAGGAAGAGTGTGGGAAATTGGTAAGCGTCAGCGAACAACACCAATGTTACCTTGCCTCACCTTGAGGCAAATTGCGTAATGTTGCGCAATTTTTCGCAAAATATGGTGTTTTCAAGGCTGTATCTGTATCTGTATCTCTTGATAGAAACAAGCTATCCCTAATTTGACACTTTCCCAACAAAGACAGATGATAAAACTTTGATATGACAAATCGACTTCGTTCTACGAAGATAGTTTATCACTCCAAAAATCATTTCCTATTTGACCTAATTTTCTCGTAGGAAATTACGTAGATAATGTGGTTATTCCAGAACATCTCAACATCTACTCACATGTCAATTGATAAAGATTTATCAAAAATACTATGATTACGAGTTTGGGGTAGTTGGAATGGTTAACATGTATTGGTAAAATTAAAAATTAAGTTTCTGGAATAATAATGATAAATTAAGTTGTCATGTATTACGCTTCTTTTCATCTCTCCACATTCATATGGATCTTTATAATAGAATTGAATTTATAAAATTGCGCAACATTGCGCTACGCGCTACGCGCCAGGAAATTTATACTTGAAAATGACAAGTGACAATGACAAGTGACAAGCAGGGGTTGGTATTAAATGGAAAAGTGGCGTATTAGATATCGTATTACTATTTGATTTACAAATAATACTAATACTAATACAAATACACCAAAACGAAAGAAAAAATACATACTGTATCTAATACTATATCTAATACTGTATCTAATATGGCGGTAGCACCACTCAACAGGAAACTTCATTAATTAATCGCTTATTCATGAAATTATTTATTTGCATTTCTT
>Ga0209092_10002795_pt1 | contig 15700 bp, 20 predicted proteins | sample FraStrMetagenome_FD_187446 | JGI IMG/M metagenome (GOLD analysis project Ga0209092, IMG submission 187446) | Marine eukaryotic phytoplankton communities from Arctic Ocean - Fram Strait ARC3M Metagenome (SPAdes) (version 2) | ecosystem: Environmental > Aquatic > Marine > Oceanic | place: Fram...
GAGTCATTTCTTATTTTGGCGTGTGATGGACTTTGGGATGTAATGCAAGATGAAGAAGTTGTCGCATTTGTAAGAAAATATTTAAGTGAACATGAAAGTAGAAACAAGGAGGAAGACGCAAAAAGAAATTGGTCGCAAGATACCAGAAAGCACATATGTTCCTCCAATCAAAAGAACCGTTTTTATGTCAGGTTTCATTTCACATTTTGCAGCTGAGACATTGTTAGCTATCTGGCTCCTCCTTATTGTCATATTGTTGATATTCTTTATATTGTGCTGCTGACCCTGAGTTCTCCGCCTAACATCAGACAACATGCGGGAACTAAGAAACTAGGTGCAATTTTATCAAATGCAAAAAAACTTTGAGGGAAAGTGTTACGCGTAGCAAACGTTATACTTAAGGCATGTTAAAAACACGCACTTTTAATTCACCGAATTGAGTCTTGTCAAAGTATCGAAATTCATAAGATGGGTCAGAGATCCTCAAAAGATGTACCTGCATCTCTTGCATCAAAAACTATTTCCGCAGATATAGCTCTTGGTGCAGGATGTTATTGGGGAACTGAAAAGTTTATTATGAAAGGTAAGGTTCAATCTAGCAGGTTTCTAACCAAGGAAACCTAATTTTAAAGCTAATCTCATGAATTTGAATAAATTCTAGATTTTCAGAAAAAATTTCCGAATTCTATTCGAAAGGCAAAAGTGGGATTTATGAGTCCGAGTCCAACCAATACCATTCAGCATATCACCTATGAGCAAGTATGCCATAGGAACAATCCAGGATTTGTGGAAGTTCTTTATGTGACTCTTAATGAACCTCACAAACATTTCGAAGAGCTTATCCGTTTCTTTTTTTCATTTCACGATCCAACAACTCGCAATAGACAAGGAAATGATACAGGATTCCAATATGGATCTTATATATTTTATACAGATGCTGAACAAAAACAAATTGCAAAAAAAGTGAAAGAACAATTGAATACGGCACTGAAAAATGGAAAAATAAAGACGTTTCAGGGAAAGAAAGTATCCACTGAAGTATTTGCTGCAAATCATTTTATATTGGCAAAAAGAGAACATCAGGAATACCTTAAAAAACATCCTTTTGGATATTGGTAAGTTTGGGTAAATTATGTTCGTGATATTTAGGATCTATTTCTTTCTAATTTGGATCAACATTTCGTTTAATTTTGACCTTTAAAAGCAATCACTACAGAAGATTTAAAAAATGGCCTTTTCCCTCTGAATAGAGTTGAATGATGGGAACAATACCTTTGCCAAGAATTCATGTCATTTTTGCGTTTCATGTTTTGTCATCGAAGGTAAAAGTCTTTTGCACGCAATACCTTATCAATATACCATCTCCGTATTTATGATACACTTGTAGCATTTTATTTCCAAAAGAACAATTCTTGTCTTTACATAAAAACTGGTTATTACTCCGCCCTCTAAATTTTGACATTAGAAATTCCCAACATTTGAGAAAAAAATTAAAGACATAATCCTGAGAACGAAGGCATGTTCAAATTTTGTTCACAATAATTTAGAGTTTGTTGAAAGATTGATTTATTGAAGAAAATTGATTGATGTATGAAGACCATTTTATTGAATACAATGGCAATAAATGAGGTAGGTTCCCCAATCAATCGAACATATCCGATGCAATGAAACAAATGTTTGCAATTAGAAGTTACATTTGATCAAGAAAGCGATGTGATTAGTTGAAATGAAGACAAAAAGACATAGATCAGCATTGAAAGAAGATAAATATGGACAATTTCGCACGTAATTTATCATGAAAACCTTTAATTTACTTTGCAATGCCTGAAAACTATGTGTATAGATATTATTGACGTCTTCCCAGCAGATAAATCCCAAAAATTTCAATTTCTTATCGTTTAATTTCCACATGAGTAGGTACGTTGACTCAAAATAAGAGCAACAATCAATCCACTGTAATTTAAAATGCAAGTAATGGTTAAAAATTAGAGACAAAATTCTATTGCTGTGAACATGAACATACTGTGAAACTGGAACGAACTTACTACAACGCGAGGGCTTCACTGAAAATGAGCATGATTAATAATCCAACATAGAGTTTATTTGCAGCATCTGCATTCAATGCATCCGCTCTATCCATGTCACCTAAATTTCCTGCAGAACTTGGGTCTGCTCCTTCTCCTGTCACCCAGCTACGTTTGCCTCCTGAGGCTTTCACACCGAATCCTCGAACTCCAACATCACCAATCACACCAATGGTGCCACCTGCAGCGAGACATGAGCATCCGCAGCATAGACCAGCAGCAAGCTATTTGTGTTCAGCAATGAAGTATATGGTAACATTTGATTTTGCAAAAGAAATGATGAAACGCATGAGCGACAAAATTTGCAATTTAGGAAACAAAGAGTTTTGAGAGACACTACTGTCTGACTTACGTGTGCCCATCCATTATATGTTGAATAAGTTGTAGATCCATCAGCTTGGGGTGGCGAAATTGCTTGTGTTATGATGACTGCAACAATTAATCCACTGTACCAAAGAAAAATACCCGGTAAGCTCCAGAAATGTATTGTTGTCTCATCTTCATCAAATACCAAACGCAACACGAAGTACTCACTAAATACCTAATACTCCAGCCATAACAATAGGGACAATATTCTTTATGATGCCTTTAGGGTGATCAATTCCCATTTTGCAAATTCCACAGCCGGCCTTCCATGTCCCCCAAGCGGATCCGAAATTAGACATAATCATGCATGAAGCTGCTCCCATGTACCCACTGTATAATAAAGATTTTATAAGGAGTGAGCGAATGTAAATAGCATTGAAAGATAAAGTGTTTATTTTGCTTCAAACTATCTAGATTTGAAAGATCAATTAGGAAGCAATCCAGATAATCGCTGTCGTAAATGGATAGGATGTCAAACTTTTCCATTCTGAAACGAGCGCACTATCAAATCAAATCTTCTAAATACCATTCATTCGAATCATTTCAACACTCACAATAAAGGAGCCCAATCTGGGCAAGTGTCGTATGAATAAGTGACGCTGGTCATTATAAGTATTGTTCAACTTTGTATTGCTTGATTGAATCACTTTCAATCTTAACAGAGCTCTGAAGATAATTTATTTTCGACTATTTAGTTCAGCAGAGAGATGACCGTGAATCTTGTTTCATACCATGAGACTCACCGCATGACTCTCTACGTGATTTTTATTTGGAAAATCGACAAAATTTCTTACGTTTACGTTTTTTGATCGTACATCTATTCCTTGTAATAAAATACATTATTTAGAGGTATGGTAACTGATCCAGGAAAAACTTAGGGTTATTCCTTCCCTGGAATTCCTATTTGATTTTCAGTTGAAATAAGATTGTCACCGTAACAATAAAAATTAGATACGGAAAATAGTAGCAAAAAGTATTTCAACTAAAGATTGTGAAATTTATTTAAATTTGTGTAGATGAGTGGTAGGAATTGTTTTTGAAAGCATGAATAAAGACCCATTTTGGGATGATTATTTGTCGCCCAATAAAAGGATACATAGATCAGAATTGTATGTGATATGAATCTAAACCGGAAAAAACAAAAAAGATTTAGGATTCCACCCATTCTACATGCATAAACTATTGCTGGAGGGGATTCAAGGAAACCAGAAATATAACTTTTTCATTTCAGATTCCGGGCACTAGATCTATTGTTCTCTAAGTAAAATAGCGATTAGGAGCTGCATCGATCTAGATAGCTTTCCTCCCGTGTTATTGAATGACTTCATCCGAGCACGATAAACAAAATCCTTTTCGAATACATATATCGTAATAGAATAATTCATTGAAAATGGCAGACGGAGCAGCCGATATTGACTTTCAACCAGCTTTATGCCCATCATGGGCACTTAGTGTTGGTTATTTAGGTGTAGCATCGGCTGCAGTTTTGAGTAATTGGGGAAGTGCGGTAAGTCTTTTTGATGGGGGTTGTCCGGGATTCAATTGATTTTTTACTCGTGCAATGTTGATTCCGTGAATGTTTACATCGATCTTTCATTCGATAGATCATCCATTTCGTGGGGGTATTCTATTTTTCTGATGTGATTATTTGATAGATATGGATACCTTTGACTCATTCTTTTTTTTTTCATTATGTTTAGTGGGGAACATGGAAATCAGGCGTGAGCTTAATTCATACAGGAATCCGTCATCCAAGTAGTGTCATGAAGAACGTCATCCCAGTTGTTATGGCGGGAGGTAAGCAGGGGATATCATTTACGAATATGAGATTTAATCAGTTTTATATTGAACATCATTGAGCTCACTCGAAATAATCGACATTTTTATTACATCGATTACAGTTATTGGAATTTATGGTCTCATTGTAGCAGTAATTTTGGCTGAAAGTATTACATTTCCAATGCAAGATAGAGAGAATACATATTCAATATATTCCGGAATGGCTCATGTAAGTGAAGGTTCAATTTAGCCAACGATGCGTCGGTATTTACATTTTTTCTAAATAAAACTTCTTTTCTGATGTGAGTACAGCTATGTGCAGGTCTTTGCTGTGGTATTTCTGGTTTAGCAGCTGGAGGGTGTATTGGAATTGTGGGAGATTATGGAATCAGAGCTGTGGGATACCGTGCATCGTCAATTTCATTATTTCCTTCCTCAGCAGATAAAAGCGGGTACAACTCTATCCCAGATGCAGATGAAAGTGGAGGAGAAGATATCAGCGGGTCTGATGATCAAAATAAACTCTTTGTAGGAATGCTTATCATGTTAATCTTCAGTGAAGCCCTAGCATTGTAGTAAGTATTATCGGATATCCCCTACTTTGTTACCTGTTTTGATATGATCATGCACTCACTCAAGAAATCGTATTATATATTAATTTTTGTTAATTCTTTCAACAGTGGATTGATTGTTGCTCTTATTGTCAGTCAACACTCCTACATCTGTGAATAAAGAATTTGCGAGACTTTTTTCAAATCAGGGGTGAAGGAATAATTAAAATATTTGCCACAAAGCTAATTATGAATTGTGCATTTATTTCCAACTACATCTATTCAAATAATCTTCTGTAAAAATGTAACAAAAGATCAATTTGTAAGAACAATAAAAAGTTAAACGTAAAAAATAATATGAGTGCTGGTGGTGAGGCATACAATAACTAGCCACAAACCGAACCCTCAGGATATTATACATATATTTAATTTGAACAAAATTCTATACATATACCTATTCTGATTCTATTGCATATTACAATTGGTTTATTTACATAGTCAAATGATATTAAAGCTTGAGCCTTGCGTCCCGACAGAATACATTAGATGAAGGTGTATTTGCGTGACAACCACTCCATAGAACTAACATAGAAATACCATTCCCGTCATCACCATCTTCGTCCACGTTTTCTTTCATAGAGGTAGTGTAAGACTGGTGCACGGAACCTATTTCATTTACAATCATTTGTCCTTTGACCGTAGATTTCTTTTCAAAAAATGTAGAAAAAGGAATTGAAGGCCCTTTTACCTCTCTGACTTTAGAATTTTCGTTTGTTTCTTCCTTCGAATCGCCCAATTTACTCTTATTATTGTTTTCTGGATGCAAAAAATAGAAAGTCGGAGCCTCAATTGGGGGGCCAATAGCTCTAAGTTCATGCAACGAACCTTTTAAAGTCAGCATTGACTCAATATTTGGATGAGCATGCAGCTTAAACCATTTGTCTGGTGGACAAACCATTATTTGTAACAATAATGGTCTACCGTTGGAAAGTCCTGTTTCCAAAAAGTTATCTAATTCGGTTATCGTATTGGAAGTCGTATTCTTATCTTTTTCTTGCTGATTTTGGAATTCGAGATATTTTTCATGGAATAATTGTTTCATACCGTCAATCCAAGCAGAATCGAATTGCTTCATTTTCGAATCTGGAATTTCGATGCCAGTTTTGTTTGTGCTTTCATTGATAATTTCACTTGCAGAGGGCAGTTTTCTTGGATCAGTTATTAGATGACGAGGTCCCAAGTAAATGCTGCCCAACGTTTCCTGTATTGTATCATGATTTTCAACTTCAGAAAAGTATTCTCTCAAGTTAATTTCCATGTCGTGTTTGTACTTTGTTGCACAATGTTGACTTAATCAAGACAATTTTGAATTTAAAGTAGATTTCAAGTCGCCTGTACAATATGAAAAGAAAATGAATCAACCTATTTTAATGAAGCTTTTTCATGCTGTTTTTTGATGTTCCATCTTTTGCTGAGTATTGAGATCTCCAAGCATAATACCCAACATTTTAGAAGATATGATACAGCAGGATTGTATGTAAGATACACTACAAATTTCACGAGCAAGAAATGATAATAAATAAGCATTGCATCAAAACCAAGCTCAATATTTTATCAAATCAGTATATTTTAGCCTCATACTTTCAACATAATCAGCGACGATTACTTTTATGAATTGAAAAATGGAAACCAGAATGAACAGCAATGAAATAGTCTACGCGCAAAATAATAGGGAATGTATATGAAGTTGTTTCTTCAAATAGCTTCAATAATTCTAATTAGTTGCTGATCATCCGTAGTCTGATTCCTATTTGTCAATTTTTCATCTATTTAAAAATCGAATTGATAAGAAGATTCTGATAACAACATAGGTACCTTTTAAAATGTATGAAGTCCGTAAGTGCGAATATCTTCTTTGACTTTCAGCTTACGTAAGTCAAACCTATTTTTTGTCAGTCTACATAGCGAAGATATATCTCAATTATGGTACCGTATACTCTATTCATGTTAGATTTTATTTTATGTACGGTAGCCCTGTGATTCATATGCAGATTTCTTCTGTAGGTATCGTAAAATCATAAAACATTCTCATATTATTTTGCAAGACGAATAAAATCAGAATTTTCCGCCTGTAAATAAAATTATAAAGTACGCTTCAAATATCTTTTTTGTGGCTAGGAATTGACACGGAGAACACAAATTTCCGGGAATTGTGGTACTTCCTTAACAAAGGTAAGGATCGTCGGTTTAATTTACTTACGACTTACGATTGAAATGCGCTTTCGTTCCTATGTAGAGCAATTTTGTGCATGCAATCTTAAAAAACAAATAAATCTCACAATAAAAAACGTCATCCTCGTGGACTTCAATAGCTGAAATTCCAGAGGCTCGGCTAAATTTTTCGCATTTGGACCTACATACGTGTGATATACAGGATTAGGCGAAATGACGAAGGACCTCCGAGATGGCGAGTCCGATGGGAGCTCCGACGATGATGACTTCAATTTTGAATCTGAAGTAGGATCCAGAAAATTTCCAGTCCATGACTGCTGTGAGTTTGAAGATTCTGAGAGTCTTAAGGTAAGCAAGCTCTTTATGATGTATTTCGAGGTTGTGAGATTGTCGCGCTGGTGAAACCTATCGCGGTGCTGTAGACGGTTTCATCGTACATACGTGGACATACTACCCCTCTAGAATCAATGTTCAAACTTGATGCACGACAGACTTTTTCTCTCATTTTTTTGATTGATGCTTTACAAGCTTCTCTAATTTGTATGTTTTGATTTTATCTCATCCGGTGTTTTCTTTCTTTTTTCTATGAAAGCGCTTAATATTTGTACGTCAAGATGATTCAGATGATGATTCATCTTCCTCTTCATCTTCTTCTTCGGAAGATAATGACGATGAAACGGCTTCAACATCTGAAGCAGAACAAAAACTAAATCCACTTCACTCCCATGAAAGCCTTCTTCCGTCAAAAATAATTGCCAAAGTACCCGAAGAAAAGTCTAAATCTACTAACGTTGTAATGAATGATGCATCTAATCAAGAGGTTACTGAATCAAATATAGAAAAGGTAACTCATAATGTATCTCCAAATACAGAAGAACAAGAAACGAATACTTCACAAAAAGCAAATAAGACCAAATCAGAGTCAGAAACAGATGATATAAAAAAGAATGACATAGTAAAGGACAGTGTTGAGAGAATTCCAGACAATTTAGAAAAAAAAAATGATGTAGAGAATAAAGATATCTCGAAACCAATATCCACCGTTACGCCAACTAATATACCGTCACTACCCATCAAGATTGAAACTTCAACGAAGGAACAAGGAAGACCTGCAAAAAAGAAAAAAACCAAAAAAAAGACGCCTAAAGAGCCCACATACTATTGCCCTTATGACCTCAATCAACGTGATGCGGATGAAAATACGCCTTTGCATATCGCTATCCACTTCAGGAAGTTAGAATGTGTAAGATTACTTTTAGAGGCGGGTGCAGATATGCATAGAAAATGTGACGGGAGTGCACCTATACATTTAGCTGTTTCTATTGGAGCTATTCCCGAACACACCGATTTTGCAGAGAATTGTCTTTCTGTGTTAGCATCATACAATGCTGATTTCGCGCTCAAAGATGAATCACTTCATACTCCACTTTATCTTGCATGTATGTCAAATGTTCCAAGATGTGCTCAAATAATTTTATCAGATCCTAATGGATTAGCATCACTCAATGTTAGGTCAGATAGAATTGGGGGGAGATCTCTTCATGCTTGTGCAAAATATTGCATTCCGCCGCGTCGAGTTGTTGGGGCCGCACATGCATATCGAAGAGTTTCAGGTGTTCGCCATCCTCATCAGCAGGTGCCAGGTGATGATCAAGCATTAATGACGAAAGTGTTACTTGCATGTCCTGATATAGAGGTTGATGCAGTGAACTTCCACGGTCAAACTCCTCTTCACATAGCTGCTTCACGTGGAAATTGGGCTACAGCCAGATTACTGCTTCAAGCAGGTGCTAATCCACTAGCTGTTGACAGAAGAAATTTAACTCCAGGAAGAATAGCAGCTAAACGTGGTATTGCAGTACCTAATGATTTAGAGACTCATTTTTATCCAAATGCCACAGACAAATCACTTCCTTCCGCGGGATCAATGGAAGAAAATAAGAGAGATTTAATTATTGACCCTGATGCAAGCACTGTACTCATATGTCATGACTTATGCAGTTTACATAGGTCATGTCCGCCCATTCGTCGAAGTAGCCACGCGTCAGAACCACCTCCAGAAAATGTTAGGAGGCTGGAAGTGCTGATTGGTCAAGAGACTGGAATCTTGCGAGGTGGTGAATTTCAAAGCTGTGCCTGGGATATTGAGCCTAGAAGAGCTTCGATTGCTGATGTCCTAAAGGTAAGTCAGAATTTTGTTGCGATAATTGCGTTTTTTGATTTTTTCAACCTGTCAGCGATGAACTCTAATCAATCCGCGAATTGTATATGCAGGTGCACGATTACTCTTATGTTGAACGAATAAGTCAACTGTGTGCCTCAATACCGGACAACCCATCAGCAATCGCCTCATTGGATGCTGATACTGCTGTGTCTCGTTGGAGTTTCGAAGCTGCAATGAGAGCCTCAGGATCTGTTTGTGAGGCTGTGGACAAAGTAATGGCTGGAGATCACAGGTTAGTTCAAAAAGCAATGCATTTCTTTTTATCTGTTTCTCAAATTATATGCAACTAAACCGTCAATAACTTTTATTCAAAACATAGAAATGCATTTTGCGCTGTGCGTCCTCCTGGTCATCATGCAGGGCCACGTGGTATAGTGACTTGCCCGAATGATCCTGAAGGATCGCATGGATTTTGCCTTCTTAATAATGTAGCAATTGGGGCTGCATATGCCAGAAGCATGTATAGGAATGATGGGATAAAAAAGGTAGGTTGGAGACACTTTTTGCTGCTGTTAAGTCTCAAATCCTGTATTTTATCGCTTACACATTTGATTGCAATGACGCTTGATAAAGGTTGCCATTATAGATTTTGATGTACATCACGGTAATGGAACTGAGGAGATTATCAGACAACTTGTTCCAAATGTACAATCATCATCTATTCGCACTCCATTCGCGATTGGTTCTTTACAAACTTCTAGATACAAACCTTGGTTAGATGAAGAGGATATGAATGACGTTTTCTTCGCGAGTACACATGGATTTGGTCCAAGAGAGTTATGCTTTGGAAGTAAGTAACAAGGTAGAATAATTCTAGAAGACAATTTTCGCCACATTTCCTTACCTTTGCTATCATTGATTCTCAAATATCATAGATCAACCACAGTCTCAAGGAGGTTGGTTTTACCCAGCGTCGGGGGAATCACAAATAACAGATGCCATCAAGGACCCGTCATCTGTTACACGTCAAAGACTAGAGGATTTTTTGTCCACTCAGGTAAGCCTTTGTAACCTGAGTATCACACTAATTTTTAGTGCTTGGATGATGATCGACTCAATTCTGTTATTCTACTGCTTTTAGACTTGGACAAGGATGGGAAGTGAGACCCAAATGAATTGTTGTAAAATAATCAATGTAGGTCTAGATCTACCGAATCCATATGATGTCCCAGGGATGCAACGTGTTGACATACGTGATGCTTATCGGAAAAAGATTTTACCTTATCTTGTAGAATTTGATCCTGATATGATTTTCATATCCGCAGGATTTGATGGCCACAAAAAAGATGAGATGAATTTTGGTTACGTTGGTATGATTGAAGATGATTATGAATGGATTACCGAGAATTTGATCAAGGTAAGTATTACAAAAGTATTTGACAAGGTAATATTGCGCACATCTAAACTTATTTTATTTGAAATGAGCAGGTCGCGAATACATGTTGCCAGGGTCGTGTAGTGTCGGTTCTAGAAGGTGGATACAGGATCCACGGTGGTATAGTGTCGCCATTTGCTCGCTCAGTTGCAAGCCACGTGCGTGCTTTAACTGAGGGAGGAAGTTCTAGGGAATTGTACAATGCCGAAGATGGTGAATGGGAAAGCAAATTTGAAAGGAATATTGTATTAGAAAGAGAAAAAAGAAGGCAAATACGGCTTGAGAAAATTAAAGCAATGGTGAGTAAACATGCACATTTAGAAGACCTGGAAATATTATTTTATCCACAGAAACTCATGCCATCTTCCTTATCTTCTTGATGTGAAGGAAATGGAACGTCTTCGTCCAAGAAATGGTCCAGTTTCTAATCCTATTCCTCCAGTGCCCGACGAAATGAAAGAAAAGCATGTTGAAACTCAGCACGAAGAGCCTCTACCTCATCCAGAGGCACCTACAGAGAATAATGATTTTGATGCCATCATGAAGGGTAAGTTACGAGAACATTCATATACAGAAAAAAACGTATCTTTTTTCTCATGAACCATTTTATCATAACACTTGTAACAGAGCCATTGAGAGACAATTTTTCAAACATGTCCAATGGAATCGACTCGGTGTTTTCTCATTTTGGCGGTGCCACACCTTCGCCTTTCCATGCAGCTTTGGAACTGATTGATCAGCATCAACATCAGCAACAGCAACAGCAACAGCAACAGAATCAACCACAACAGGCGCACGATCAAAAGCAGGAGGAAAAAACTTCGGAGGAAGCATTACCTTCTCGTAAACGAAGAAGAAATCCAGTTGATTATCGTGAACTTTATGAACAAATGAAAAAGGAGGGGAATTTAGCATAAGATTTCGGGTAGCTACAGCAGTTGAGCATATCATTCAAAAATATGGAAATATTTCAATCGCTCTAAATTAAAATAATATTTACCAGAGGGGATCATACTTTATATTGCCCTTGATGATCTTTTACCGATTATTTAATTAGTCACAACTTCCCAAAAATGTGATAGAATTATTTTTATTAGAGAATGTACACCATTTGCTAGGGAACTAGATTCATTTAATAAAAACGCACAAACAACAAAGCCATATTTCATGGATTGGATCATCCTAAATGAGGGGATAGGAATTATATTGATTTTTCACCAGGCCATTCCAAAAACTTTGCATTTTCAATAGTATACATCCTAGCTGTTGTATCATAAGCCAGCATATCGTTTCCTCTTATCATATTACCCGCATCACAGTTAAGGGGGCTGTCAGCATCAGGATCACTTAATAATGCCAAGACAGCACGACATGCAGCTTGGAGACCCCAAGCTGGACTCCATTCTTTTTTCAAAATATCTAGACACACATCACCAGTTCGAAAATGGACATTGGGGTGAAAAATCTAATATATAGAGAACGAAAGTGAGAATTTATGCCTTCATAAGGATAAACAGCACTTTGATGCATGCGTCAATCTTATATTTCATGACTTACCTTGGTTTGAAATGTAATAGTAGGAGGAGCTAATGGATAATCAGGGGTGCATTTGATGGTGACCCGAAAGATTCCACCTTCGTATGGGGTATCAGGTGGCCCTTTTATCAAAGCTGACCACCGCAATATGGAAGCCGATGAGGACGGGCGTAAATAAACATCTTTGTCGTCAGGGTCGCCGGAAGCTGCGGCACGTTCGAGATTTTGAAGTTCTTTTCGAAGTCGTTTAGCTGCTCCTAAAGTACTCATATTATTAAGAATAGATTATACTGCTGCTTGAGGGAAAAAACATTGATCTCGGAATTAATTTATCCATTTTTTATTTTTTATTTTTATTTTATATTTTTTATTTTTGAACAGTTTTGAACAATTTTGAGTGACATTTTGTTGTTTTGGAATAGATCTACGTAGCATTGTACAGGAAATCTTCTAAAAGGGAATGAACCATTTGAGCTCCATCCATACAAATTTATGTATCATTTAACACCTAAAATTACAAAAATACCTCACCCCAGACAAACATCAACAACACTTCCGACAATCCCACTTAATTGACAATCCACACTGACAAACTTTCGTCAAAAAAATTCAAGACAAAACTCTTAACGCACAATTCATAAAAGGCATAAACTACTAATAAACAATGGAAGCATCCGACCGAGTTACACTCTTTGAAGACATATTTGAAGTCATCGATTTAAACCCTGAGACAGGAAAGCGTTTCGATCGCGTCAATCGTATCAGTGCCCAAGCAACCACTTATGACTGCAACTTACTCCTAGATATGAATTCTGAAATTTATACAATTAAACCAGCCGATAAAATCACGTTAGTCCTTGCTTCTACACTTTCACTCGATGGAAGTCCGGATGATCATTATAGTTACACCTACAGTTTTGCAAGCGGACCCGGAGGAAAGGTTGAGCCAACTTTAGCAGATAATTATGAATACGTTATGCATGGGCGAGTGTTTGATGTGGTGTATAAGAAGGATGGGATTGTAGAGATCAGTGCAAGTTTTGGTGGGTTACTGATGCGTTTAACGGGAGAACAAAAACAGTTGAGTAATGTTCAACCGGATATGAGGCTATACATATTGATTAAGAAAGATTAAATGAACCCTCGACCAATATGTATTAAAAGTATGATGAATAAGAATTTGTGAAGGATGATTTGAAGAATTTGTTAGGAATGTATGCGTGCCTCAAATGCGATAAAACACAATTGTATCATCATATTTAGGGTGATTCATATGCATATTCAAGACAAGCAAGGAATGTTTATCAATAACACTGAGACGATCTATTCATTTTGGCTGTAATGGAATCGCTGAATTCATGTTTACCTTATACGATAATCCAGAAATAGAATGTCAATTATAATTAGGAGCTTCATCAGCTATTTTACACTATAACTTCTCTTTTAGTTTAGCGCATTTCGATGAAAATTAATTTTGCGAATTTTTTCACTGATAGATCGTCCTATAAGTGCATTCAACATAAGTATTGGATAGAACGAGTGACCCGGAATACTAAACAGTATATTTAAAATAATATTCATTTGTGATATCATAATGCATGCTCTTTGTACATCAAATCCCTCAGCTTCTGCACTTCATTCAAGTGACGGTAAATGGATAAACATATGATATCGTTCAGTGGAACTATGAAACAAAGTATGACATCATCCAAAGCATTTCTCTAGAGAAAGAGAGCTTAAATAGTTCTCATTCCATATTCAATTGAAATTAGGCCTTATTTTATGATAAACAAAAATCAACACAAAGATATCAATTGATTTTTATGACGTTCTATAAAGTATTACATCTAATTAATAGTAAAATAAACAGAATTTTTAATGTCACAAAAATAAAAATGGAAGTGTTTGGGATGAAAAACGCAAAATAGTTATTATTAAATCGAATTCAATAACTCGACAAATTCGTTACTCATGGAGATCAGATGAATTCGTTGGGGAAAGCGTTGTCAATAGAAGTTTCATTTTAAGTGAGGAACCGAGTTAATATGCTATGTACGTTCTTGTACGCTAAAACAAAATCTTCTTCAACTAATTTTAGCGGAATACCAAAAGTGACGGAAACGGCAAAAAGTATGGTCATAATCCCAGAGAATGGATTTATATTTTTCTCATAAAATTCTCTTGTTCATTTTTTTTTTTCCTAGAAGAAAATATAAAACACCAGAAATCAAAATGAATTTCATATCATTCAATAAAGTATCCTGTAAGAAAAGTAAAAGATTGCTAGCAACTCTAGAATCAATCAAGCAGGATATGAAAGGCATGAAATGTGTTTTTGATTGTTCAAAGGTAAATCAAAGATCTTCGTGTCTTCGAAAGCAAATGCTTTTTACCCGTCAAAATTCCTCGTCGAGAGAATCATCCTATTCAATTAGAGGCACTACAGAATTGAAGAATAAGCATGCAAGGCAAAAATCCGATTTTGAATCAATATTAGATCCAAAGCTACTCACTCTTTCTATACCGGAAGAAAGTCCCATCTTTTACGAATGCGATATGGATTTCGACAGACGACACAAGGTGCTTTTGAAGCAAACAAGAAAAGATAAGCAACTAAAGAAAAACGCTCGAAAACAGAGAAGATCAATTTCGACCTCGCCAATTATGTTTGGAGCGAGGAGACGGAAACCTTTTCCGGGCATGATGTCGCATCATGTTGGTTTTGTAGATAATTACTTCGAGAGTGATGATGCTGTAAATAGTGCTACTTATTTTAGCTTTCAACGGCTAAAACAAATGGCTGCTGATGATGAACGTTGGAAAAAACAGCAACTTCTGAGGGACGTCAATAATCAACTCTTCGCAAATTTACATAATCAACAGATGAATGAATATGATAGTCTATTAGCAGCTGATAATAGATGCTTGCCACCATACGATTTTTCGCATGTACAAGAGGAGAAATGTGCTTGGGAGGGAAGACATCATTCGGACCACTTGAATCAGAATGATATTCCATGGAAAAAGTATGACGATTTCAATTTTCATTTGATATCTCCAAAACTAACAAAACAAAACGAGTTTTCATACATAACGCTGAATGATAGATACCTCATTTTTTCAGTCATGAGAACATTATTGTAACGACTGTGCTGTACCAATGTAGTGGCTCAAAAGGACCATTTGTGAAACGAACGATAACTTTCGAAAGAGTGTAAGAGAAAGACTACTAATATTTAATCACGACTTCAACAGGAAATACTTGAAATTGCAAAACTTTCGATTGATAATTATTTAAATTACAGACTTGAAGATGCGCAAATTGAGAAAAAAACTAATCTAATAACCATGCAATTACCACTGTTATATTATCACCACTGCCCCTTTTCAGAGCTTCGTTTATTAATGTTTGTGGGACACCCTTTCTTCTTTTTGCGTCTTCCTCCTTGTTTCTACTTTCATGTTCACTTAAATATTTTCTTACAAATGCGACAACTTCTTCATCTTGCATTACATCCCAAAGTCCATCACACGCCAAAATAAGAAATGACTC
>Ga0209092_10002798_pt1 | contig 15682 bp, 12 predicted proteins | sample FraStrMetagenome_FD_187446 | JGI IMG/M metagenome (GOLD analysis project Ga0209092, IMG submission 187446) | Marine eukaryotic phytoplankton communities from Arctic Ocean - Fram Strait ARC3M Metagenome (SPAdes) (version 2) | ecosystem: Environmental > Aquatic > Marine > Oceanic | place: Fram...
AAGCTATATCCACAGACCACAGACCACAAGATCGTAGTAGTAGAATCTAGTAGATCGCATCGGATGGTGACGAGTGACTGACTACTGACAACTGACAATTGACAAAAGTACCAATCAATACGTGACATGTGACATGTACTTCTGTCGTTCACAAAAAAAACTTAAATTACGCGAAGTAAAGTATATATTCGTAATAGAAATCACCCCACTTCTCTAGCTCTGACAAAACAAGCAAATCCAACAGGAAACGCCAGAGTTATTTCCAAGATTCTAACTTTACTTAAAACTTAACACCAGTCATTACCTACGATGTATGACGTTGACGAAGGCGCCGCTTATGCCGTTCTCATCTCGGTCCTCTCCTTCTTCTTTCTCTTGGCCATTTTAAGCGCTGGGTATTTCTCGGAAGTCCTTCCACTACCAGAATGGATGCGCAATTTCATTGTTGCCAGAGGAGAGGACGGTAAAGATGCCGATATCACCGTAGCAGCCGAGGGAGATAGCAAGACATCCTTGTTAGCGACGGACTTTTTCCTTTCGGCTCGTGCTTCGACTGGTTCCTTTGGAATTGCCATGAGTTACTTTGCCAGTGGCATGGGAGCATGGGTAGTGTACGCTACAGCGGAGATGGGAGCTACTCCTGCGATTTCGTGGTTGGGTGTGTTGGGGTATGCATCGGCTTCTGCAGGTCCAGCGCTCTTGATCGTCTGGCTTGGACCACTTGTTCGCGAACAGAGTGGAGAGGAGGCATTTACCACGGCTGACTTTAGCCGTAAGCGATATGGACGGGTCATGCAGGTTACCTGTATGGCAGTGAGCTTTTTTTACATGTATATTTATCTCGTGGCAGAGTTGACGAGTATTAGCAATGTGTACGGCTGGCTCACTAATCAGTCTAATTTTATGCAAGGCACGGATAGTGAGTCTTACACCACTGGTATTGCGGTTTTGGTAGGATTGTTCACGATCGCGTACACCTGTATTGCTGGCCTACCAGCAAGTATTGTCACTGATAAATTTCAAGGAATTATGGTGGCGGCACTTGTGTTGCTCTTGACGATTGCCGTATGCGCGAGCCCCGAGAACCAAGTGAGTCATGACGAGTTCAAGGAAGCATCCGATTTCACGGAAGATGGAGCTTACGCTGCCATCACACTTATCATCGCAATTCTGTGTGCTGAAATGTTTAATCAGGCTACATGGCAGAGGGTTTGGGCAAGTAAGGATACGAAGTCCATGCGTAACGGATTCTTCCTTGGCTCCTTTCTCGTTTTTCTTCTAATGACCTTCTTTGGAATCATGGGATTGATCTCCTATGCTAAGGACCCAGAATCATACGAAAATTTTTCAAAGCTTGCATTCTTATCTTTCTTTGACTTATTAGAGCCGCTTCCGGAGGGTTGGCATATATTGACTTTGGTTCTTGTCACGGCGCTAGCAGCGAGCAGCATTGATAGTTTGCAAAATGGCATGACTTCGGTCTTCAGCAGTGACCTACTTGCGATTTGCAAATTATATGGATTCTCTCCGTCGTTAGTGAAAATAATCAGTTGCATTGTGATGGTTGTAACGAATGGTGCAGCTATTAAGCAGAGTGCTGATCGTTACGATGTCCTTGACTTGTTCCTCGTTGCAGATTTAGTTTGCGCTACTTCTGTCTTTCCTGTCTTTTTGGGTTTGCTAGACGAGAAGAAGTGGGGTATTCTTTCTCCGACTGAATGGGGAGCTTTCATGGGCTGCTTGACTGGTATAGTTTGCGTGTTGGTCATTGGGCTTGTTAAAGATTACGATAGTAAGTATGTGATTTTTTCATGTTTGGCAACTTTCGCTAACCTTATTTTTGCAATGCAAAAACTTGCGAACCCCTGATAAAGCTTACAAGGACGAGCCATTTGAATACTTTTGGTTGAATAATGGTGCCATTTGCGCCCTTTGTGGAACAGATACTATGTGGACGTTTATCATTACTCCCTTGGTGTCTCTTGCAGGAACAGTCTTATTCACTGGCCTTGATATTGCTATCCGCGGTGACAATGCTCGTCAACCCATTTTTGAATTTGGGTTTCCTCTTGAAAATGAGGAACCGGCTGAATTGCCTCTTGACACAAATGAACAGAAAGTTCTTAAAGTTGATGAAGTCGGCGCTTAAATCCATTAATTTGTAGGCGATGATTTTGCGTTTTACATGTCAAAAGAACTAATTCCGCCAACGGGAGCTAAGGCTGAGAAACGAACTATTTGTTTTTAGTTTGTAAACCGTTCGAACCTGCTCGTGGTAATGCACGCGTGAGGGAAGTGCAATATTTTGAATATTAGATTAGTCGAGTTCCATATTTCGGCTACAGGACCGTACTGTTGGTGATTTTATATCGCTTTGTAGTATTGAATAAGAACAAATTAAACTGATGTTGAAGAAATTGAGTCTTATTCATTTCATTGTTTCATTTTTTTTCGACTGATGAGAAATTTCATGGAAAGAAGATGATCGAAACAATTAGGTCTTAGCAGTTATGTATTACGCTTAGTTTTTGTCTCTCTACATTCGTAGGGTTCTTTTGTCGATGTGTTGGTCATTCGGCTAAATCGATGGCACTTGGAACTCCGAATGAAATAAAATACCGATAATATTTTTTGTATTTGTAGATGATTTGACAGTGCTACCACTGTTCTTACGACCCAGCGACTGATAGAGTCGATGAGTTTTTAATTACGCGATGAAGTGCTGTCGTAACAAAATAGAGAAGATTGTTGAAAGATTGCATTTTTGTGTGTGCTCCATAGTGTAGTCGCAATTCAGATATCACCCTCATGAACTAAAAGAAACCTATCTGCATACTAATGCGCTCTATCCTGGTAGATACCAAGTATTGGAATCAAAGATGGCCGTATTTTCTTTTCAGTTTAAGATTCTTCTACGCTAGCCTATGGTATTTACAAATTCAGGACTAAAGTACTGTATCTATTGCTAACATTTCGACTTAAATGATATCGGGACATCTTGAAAATCCAACTAAACCTTTCACATTTCGATAATTTTTACAACTACCTTTTAACACTCTCTCTGTCAAACGCCGAAAAGTCATTACTTTCTCTAACGTTTATGCGGACTTCTTCTTGCCGCTCTTAGGCTTCATGTAAGATTGGACGAAAAAGTTCGCAAACAAGATAAATAGTGAGAAGATATATACTCCGTAAAGGAGTGTAACACGAAAGTTGAGATTTTCGCATTGACCAACGATTAAAATAGTAGCCTGGCTCATCATACCGACAAACTGAATCATTTGCATCATTGTCAAATAAGACTTCCACCATATTGGCACAGACTTGGGAGGACTGGTTCCTGGAATCTTAGTGTGCATACAGATAAAGTAGTAAGTGTACATGACAGTATGGATGAAACCATTGAGCAAAATAGTAAGGTAAATATCGCCATCGTACAATACATTGGAGTTGAGCCAATAGAACAAAAAGATAGTCGTGTGATGGTAAACATGGAGGAAACTAAGCTGTTTCCACTTTTTGTTCAGAACGATGAAGATGGTGTCCCAGAAATCCCAAACCTTCGACACGTAAAAGATCCAAAGCAAATTGGCCAAGGGCGGGTTCTCAGTATCAAATGCAACGCACGGCATGACAGCATAACCATTACGGTACGCCAACAAACCAGCTTCGATGGTCATGTACGAGCAGAGCATAATCTGAGAAACATTGTAAATGAACTTAAGCGGATACGGATCGATGGCTGGGACTGCACCAGATTTCATCACAGCACTACCAACGACAACAAACCCAACATAACAGACAGCTACTGTGAAGGCAGAACGAAAGTCAGTGAGAAACCATCCCTCGGTATAGCCCCGTACTTCATTGGCAGGGTCGGCCCATGAAAGAATGGCCTCGCCAATGGAATCGATAATTTCGCCAGTGCCCATGTTTTCAATTCGTTAGATGCGACTTTGTGTGAAAGTAAATGCAAATCTCGTTCTCTTATTAGGATACCACTACAGCGCACAAATTGTAGCAATATTCTTATATACTGCTTTCCTTTTCCTCTCTTTTCTTTCAAAAAATCAGTGTCCATGAAAGTGTACGTCGTACGCGTTTTGCGTTTCCAGCCTCACATGTTTCCACTTGGAGTCACTGACGTCTTCGCGCGTTGTTGACTTTGACGTGCGCGATATGATTTTTGTGATAGAGAATTGGACGAGAACACGGGATCCCATACATTTTTCAAAATTCAAAATTCCAAAACGGATGTGCGCGCGAGTAATTTGGTTGACGCGCCGCTGCGTTTCTCTTTGTTCCTTTACCGGTGCAATTCTCATCGATTGCCTTTACTATCGTACTTTCATTCAGATAATGCAGCAGTAGTATTGTACGAATTTTTGAGGGATACTCGTTGCCTTTATTTTCGTAAGATGTTGGTTGAAGTATATAAAGAACCTGTATTTAGAACGTACATTGCACCAAGATGTTCCGTTGCTTACGTGGTATCTATCGCATTTCATGCCTTAGCAATGTTCATGCCGTTCTTTTTGGCGTACCCTTTTCACGAAAATGGTAGTATATGGCTCAAAGAAGGTTGTTACTGGGAGCAGCCAAAAGTAAAATTTAAGTATCAAATGATATCCGTATTTCAGGCTAAGGACATGACTAACAACGGTATTGTGAAAGAGATTTTTTATTCGACATTACCGGCGGCAAACTTAATAAGGTCGAACATTCGTATGGCCACAGTACGTGCACGAGAAATTGATGAAAATCTTGATGGAGTGACTGATAAGTTTTGGGTAAACCTGGATGTGCCTTTAGAGGAAGGTGAAGAGATTTATAGCGTGCAGACTGTTTTGTTTTTCGATTACCAACTTCATGACCAGGTGAAGCTGCGAACAGATGGGTTGCTTTATTTCGACAAATACTCGGCTATAGATCATACCGGTATTAGCATGACAGGGAAGCTATCCTTCATTCAGGCACTTCCCTTCCAATTGGACAAAACCATTCATCTGTATCCTGATGATCCGGTTTTGAACGATGACCTCGTATCAAAAGATGTGAGAGAAACGAACATACATTCAATCATGGAAAAGCATTCAAGAAGGTCTAATATCATGCGTATCTCATACGCAGACCTAATATGGACAAGTCGTCAACAAAAATCGTTCAACCTAACTGCTAGTATCGATGTACCCCTACAGCAAATAAGGTATATTCCAAATTCTTGGGATATACTAAAAGACGCCTGGATTAAGTACTTGTCTATGCTCATCATAGTGGCTTACTTTATTAGAAGCTTTTGCGGGTTCCTCTTTACGTGCAGAATGTAAGTTTTACTACGATAGCTATTTCAACGTGCAACATTACCTAAACTTATTCATGAACATTCTCGTGCCTTCCTCTGTCAAATATTTTAATTATCAGCGTCGGATCCAAAGCGGCAACGTAGAACACATTTACAATAAACGTATTATTTTGACTTAACTTGACTTGAAGCTTCGAACTTGTACTTAATAGCTGTCTCGACGAACATCATTGCACAAACAAAAAAACACGAAATATACTTGATAATCCATTTGACTAGCCCAAGTGACTCGTACTGAAACAAAGCCCAATTTATCCCATTCATGTCATCATCACCATCATCTATCTGTTCTCTTACCATGTTCAATATATATAATTTAATACAGGCATAAGTTCCAGATATGACCCAGCAGATTACATAAAATACAGAAGTAACAATAGAGAGGTTCCTTCTCACATATACCAATGATTCCTTCATACTTGATAATGAAGCTCCATTCTTTTCAATATTATCAATTATATAGATACCAATACCTCGAGAAACGTTCACGAACAAAAGGAGACACAAACCGACAACTACAGGAAACATATTATCGTCAATATGCATTAATCGGTCTATGACAGTCTCGTCATAAATCACAAACATTAAAGCCAACCTCGGGAACAAAAGCCAAAACCATCCGCTTGTTGAAGCTGGCAGTGGCCGCTCGGCATCTAGTGAATAACCGATTTCACCCATCTGTTTAGGCAAAGCATCTCCTACTACATACTCGTCGCCATAAACTTTATTCTTAGTCCGACTCAATGTCTCGTACCTTCGCAAATCCTCTTCTGCGATGGATTTTGGCCGCAATCGTCTTTTGTCCAACTCTATTTCCTTTGCCGCCTCTTCTGCAGCTAACTGCTGCTTCCGAATCCTTCGCCTCCTTGGACTAATCTTCTCCCCTATTCTCGTCAATGCACTCGATGCAGACTTTATCGTTAACACAGAATCCTCGTCCGCTGCGCCATTGGAACGGTACCTCCTACTCCGCATCATTTATTACGAGGAAAGGTCAACACGTAGCTTCCTTCCTCTCTAATTTGAATCAAAATATTTTCTGTGATGTATATAGTATGTATGTAATAAACTAATTACTTTTATAATATGCGGCAATGAGCACTGGCTTGGTGTTGGTAGTGGTGTGGTAGTTGTCCAACCTTTAAACCACAATCTTTTTTTGGATAAAGACCATTGGAGGGAGAGAGAGAGTTTCGACTGTAATTGTATCCTGTGTCCTGTGTGTACATGTATCAAAAAAATGCATATCTTTTAATACATGTATGAATATGGCGGAATTGATCACTCTGCCCAAGGGTTATAGCGTTCCAAAATATACATGTCATCTTATAAGCAACAAAAGCTGTTGACAGATATTCCAATATCCAGTAACAGTTTGCGAACTTTCATATAAAAATTTACTCGCACTCGATAAGATGGATGCGAAATGCGATTCCTTTTTCATCCTATGTCAAAATGTAACCCTACTGACATGTGAATTACATTACATATATATATATTTCCGGTATTTTAGATTCGACGACGATGGTTTACAATATATTATGAACCATGAATGAAAAGAGTTTGGAGGAGGTTCTATGCGATGTGCGATCCATGGCACCGTACGTCATGTGTTCGCGAGAGGAGATGAAGGATCGCACGCGTACCTTTGAAATATCCAGATTTGAACGCGATGATGATCACGATGAGACTGATGATAATCGAGGCAGCAGTAGTTTGCAACGAATGGTTCAAAAGACAAAGCATCGAACTTCGAAGAAAGCAGATGCTCGTCGTGTGGTTCAGAAATATCGAAGGTCGGCAGCGGGTTGTGTCTTTACGTATCCGCAGAGGACTTTGGCTGACTTGGAATTGACGGTGCATTACTTGTTGCTGGAATTATTTCCATCTCACGTTCACGACAATGCGTTTCACGTTGTGGGATTCGTTCATGATCGTTTACGTGCCGTGCAGGTGGATTTATCGAGAATTGGAAGGCACAATTGTATCCGTAATGGAATCATCATGATGTCGCGCATGATTCGATACTATGCTTTGAGTGGATACTTGCTTTGTGACGATGATGTAGGGAAAGATAGTTTGGAGTGGAAACTGCATAACCAACAACTTAGTGCATGTCTTTCTTTGTTCCGAATATCATTGGAGGTTTTAGCGTCAAATGATGATATAGACATTTTGACCGATGCCATTCTACTCCAAGAAATCGACGAGTCACTGAGGTTTTCCTTGCTACATTCAATTTGCTCAGCTGTCTCACTGCATCATTTTGATGATTACAATAGCACATTCCTCCATGCCACATTAGAAATACGTGAAATTGTCCAACTCATTTCTTCCTTGCTTCCGAGAAGTCTAGCAAAATGTAATTATGGTACTACTAGAGTTTCACTTTCAGGCACAGTTCTTGATCTCTTCCCCAAAGTTAGGTGGTCAATTCGATTAATTGTTTTAATCCAGGATCGAAACTATGTGCGTGTCATTCGGGTTTTGACAGAAGGGGACGAAAGATGGAATGTCGTTTTGCGTGCGATCGTAGCTCCTAAACTATTGCCTTTACTTCGTTTCAGTGCTTTGGAAATATGGAATTGTTCCATGATGAAAAGAGGGAAATATCCTCTGAATGAGGTAAGCATAAAAATTCGATGAGGAAATGTGAATGTAATACCTTTGTATTCATCCACCGTTTACTTTTATCTAGGTTGCAAGAATTCTTCATCTACAAAGTCGAGAGTGTGCACTTATCATATGCCAAGAAGCTGGGCTTGTTATTGACAGTGACCACTCATTTGTTCTCTTCAAAACAAAGCCTACCAATAAAGTAAGAACTCTTACAAAAGCAAAACGTGACGATTATTTTGTTTTTCTTGGTGGCGAGGAGTTATTTTTTGACATCGAAGGTATTCCTATCCCGAAAAGAAGATTACTTGTATCGCTTATATTTTAAATGTGTTGGTGAATACCACTCAATTATCCTGATGCTTGGTAAATTATTTCCTTCTCAAAGTGGAGTAATAATTTTTTGATCTCATCCTTACTGGCCAGCTTACAATCATGTTGTTCTATTTCCAATTTTGATGTTGAATAGATTGCCTGAATGTCTTTGTGATTGTAGTAATGTGGGACTGAACTATCGTCATTACTTATCCGTACAGAAGAGTCTCCGCGAACAACAAATGGGATTTGTGCGTTCTGAATTTGTTTGAGAATAAGATCGATGTTTCGTTCGCGTTTTCGTCTCGCAATATCTTCCTGCATAGCTCGAAACGACGAAATGTTCAAATCTTTTTCTTCTTCTATATCTTCATGAACATTGTAATTGTTAAGGTCTTGATTCACACCGTCTAAACGTTGTGAAAAATGTTGCCCCCCATACGCATCTTCCATATCGAAAATATTGTTCAAGAGAAATTCAACGCGCATCTCCTCTTCGATTGTTAGATTTCCTTTTGTACGCGCTAATCGAATATTTCTCTTCACTAGCTCACCAATGACTTTCTTTCCATGATTGCTACTTAAACTCGCCACACAAGAAGAATTTTTCTCGGAATCAATAGGCGACTCTATAAAAGTATCGCAATTTGAGGCTGACAAGTCATGAGCCCTATCATCAGCTATTGATGTTTCAGTTATGAAACTAATATTTCTCCGACCCATCGATTTTTGAACACGTTGTATTTCTAAGGTTGGGTTTAGAAGCGAAGACTGAAGTATCGGTAATATTTCAAAAATAAGAGATCAATGATCATGACTTGTAGAACACAAAAGCTACTGGGCAATGGAGGCACGAAAAGGAGGAATGCGACGGAGGCAATCGGCACCTTGTCTACAGTTAGCGTCTCTCGACTTTGAGAGAGTCGTCAACTCTTACTCCATATCGGCCACAAGAAATCGATGTGCAAACTACAATCGTAACACGGATGTAGAATGTTGTGAATATCATGAATCGCGTGACTCTGAGGCCGCCCCCCTATTTTCTCCCTCTAGTAAAACGAATGAATCTTATGAAACATTTTCAAGTCAAAATAAAAAAGAGCCCCACAGACAATCGCAAAATAACGAAGGGGATGAGGAGCTCAGAGATCAAAACGATAGCAATATGCGCAAAAATTCAAAATATATATTTGGAAATTCAGGCCGCACAATGCTAAGGTGGGTACTGACATTTCTGGTGGGTTTATTGACAGGTATTGTTGCTGTGTTAATAGTAAAGTCGACGGACACAATTGTTCAGTTTCGAGAAGCAGGTTTGAACCGTCTAGAAAAGTCAGTTACGAGCAATCTTTGGGGTCATGATCACCTGGAAGGTGTCGCTATGAATACAACAACATTGTCGAAAAATATTCCAAAACCAGTGAACACTTGGTGGAAGGTATGAGGTTCTTCAATAAGACGATTCTTGCGTTTTTACCCTTATAATCGTGTTTATTTTTACATTTTAAAGCCAAACCCTGTAACCGATTTTCTTGCGCAATGTTACGGATTTACAGGCATTTTCGTTACATACGCATCCTTCAATTTAGTTCTCGCTTTACTGTCCGCTGGACTGTGCATCAAAGTTTCTCCAGAGGCAGTGGGAAGTGGGATACCGGAAGTAAAAGCTTACCTCAATGGTGTGAGAGTAAAGAGATTTTCGAATTGGAAGTGCTTTGTTGTGAAAGTCATATCTACAATCTTATCAGTTTCATCCGGATTGTGTATTGGTGAGACAAATATAAACCCTTCTGATAACAACGTAGTGACTTAATTTCAACATGACCTCATCATTTAGGACCGGAAGGCCCTCTTGTACATGTTGGTACGAACCATATTTTTGTATTGTTTGTTTAAAGTATTACTCTCATATTCGATTAAGGTGCAATCGTCGGAGCAGGACTAACAAAGACGGCATTTTTGGAGGAGGGAGTGCGAACATTTCGTAAAACTTTTCCATACTTAAGCAACCATTTAGGCTGCGCGCAGACATCACGAAGAGACTTTGGTTGTATTCGATTCTTCAAGTGTTTTCGCTGCATTAGCAGGTAAGGGGACAATTTTGCTTCAAGCTTCATGTTTTTTACTTGTAAACCTAATCTTGAAATAGTATTTTTACCACGTTGTCGTTCGAGCTCTCGCACTTTCGAAATGATGCTGAGAGACGAGATCTAATATCTATTGGAGCTGCCGCAGGATTTGCAGCAGCCTTTGGTGCACCGGTTGGTGGAGTACTTTTCTCTTTAGAAGAGGCATCTACATTTTTCGCCAACCAGCTCCTATGGAAGACACTCTGCGCAACAGCTATAGCAACTTTTTGCATTGCTTCCAATTCTATAGGCGATATAACACGATTTAGTGTTATTCCGCTTGGTGATCTTGTGACACCAGACCAAGATCTATTTCATCGCCGCTTCAAAGAAATACCCCTCTATATCGTGATGGGTATATATGGAGGTGTATTGGGTGCCTTATTCAACAATGTATGGCATTGGATCAATTGCAAACGGCAGCGACTTTACGTTCGATTCCGAATTCACAAAAATTGGATTAAACTCTTTGAAGTTGGCTTTGTTAGCTTGACTACCTCCTCCCTTTCGTTTGCTTTGCCACTCGCCTTTTCGCGGGCATGTCGACCAGTTGACGTAAATATTGATTACTCAACCGACGATTTTACTGACGATGCTAGCCTCCATCAATTTTGGAACGCTACCATAGTTCAGGCAAATTCAACGTATGGATTTTCGCATCAATTCAACTGCAAACAAGGCGAACGAAATGAACTAGCAAATATTCTGTTTGGATCACGGGGTAAGACTAAATATGTAATCGCCTTTGACCATTCTTTCACTTATAATTGTACCTTTTAGAGGAAGCAATTAGTAAAATTTTGACAGACCCAGTCTCGTTTGAACCACTCTGTCTTTTGGTAGTTGGTGCTGTTTTCTATTTCTTAATGATGATAACGTACGGAGTTGCACTTCCTTCAGGTATTTTTATGCCTACAGTTCTCGCTGGGACCAGCTTAGGTGGGTTCGCGGGTGTTACGTTTCAACGTATGATAAGTGAAGAACTGTCGCCATCTTTATTTGCACTTCTTGGTGCTACTGCTTTGCTGGCGGGAACTCAACGCAATACCGTAAGTTTATGTGTAATATTAATGGAAGGTACTGGGCAGACGAAGGTGCGTCAGAAGTTTTTGTCATTGCATACCAATCGAGATCAACGGCGTAGATACTTATCGGAAATGTTTAGTACTTGATTCCCATTATTATTGTGATAGTTTTTGCGCGCTACGTTGGTGATTTGTTCAGTCATGGAATCTACGAGGTAATAGTTAGGAAGTATCGTATAAGTTATTTGGTTTTTTAAGAAATAATTTTTGTTTTGCTATATAGCTTGGCATGGAACTCAAATGTTACCCATATCTGGAACATGAAGATAATCATTTATATGACATAAATGCTGTGTCTGATGTGATGAGCTATCCAGTTGTAACGATGAAAAAGTCAGATACTGCTGGAAACATAGTGCACATCTTAAATACTACTAGTCACAATGGATTTCCAGTAGTTGATGAACTTGATCACCTTCTGGGAATCGTACGTCGAGATCAACTTGTCGCCTTGTTGGAATGTGGTATATACGAAGAAACATCCCCGTGGCTCTCCAAGGACTTTCAATTCTGTAGAAATGTTGAACCATTTCCTTCTCATGATGTGGATTCCTCATCTCTAACAGTAAGACTTTCTAGAAGTGCGACTAATTACAATGATATACAGAAAGAAGAGGAAATCCTTGTCGAAGATGATTTGAGATTTTCATTTTATGCACAAGATGACGATGAAATATCAAGTGATGCTCAGCTTTTTGAGGATAGTAGAATATTTCAAAACCATGTTAAAAGAGATTCTACATTGATGAATCTCGCCCTTCTCATCCGCGACGATCGCTACACATCAAACGATAAGCTCTCTCCAATAGCCACGAACTCATTGAATAGTTTCAGAACCAATTGTTGTCATGGATATGAATCGACAACCGAGGAAGAAACAAATGATGAATGGCTCCGTGACAACGTGAGAAGCCTACCAAATAACACACTAACGCTAGGTCCTGACGAGAGCTTACCCCTGTGTAACATCTTATGCAGAAATTCGAAAACTGTGGTAAGGGTCGGGGATGGAGGAAAGCTTCTCGTGGATCTCAATCCAAATGAATACAATAAGCATATAGATATCCAGGCTGTTATGAGTCGAGCAAGCCATTGCGTCGTCGAAAACTGTCCACTATCAAGTGCGTTTAAGACTTTCACTGTTCTAGGCTTACGCCATTTATGTGTTTTGGGTAACAATGGTAGCAAAAGGCAAGGAAAAGTAGTCGGTATATTGTCAAGGAGTAATCTGTGTCAGAATTACATTAACGAAAAGCTCAATATTGTCCACTGAGATTCCTCCTACGAAGGGCGATATGTTTACATGTTTTTCACTATAAATTCAAATAACGATCAAGTTATGGTTAGTATACGTCTGATACATAATTCGTTATGAAATACAATTTTCTCCAATAGGAAGCAACATACACGTCAATCTAAAATCATTATGAGAAAACGAAGAGAAGAATACAGAGCGAAATGGAATGAGTACTTTACATCCCACACAACGCTCTTAACTGTAACAGGTTGATGGGACAATGAAGGGTTCCGATTTATTAATAAATTTTGACAAAAATGAGAATTAGACCCATTGATTGTAATTTCTTTGCATGGATTTACGAGGCGAGAGCAGCTTAATTATTTCCACAGAAATATATTTTAGGGCGTGTTATCAACTACGCCTAGCTCCAAAACTCTAGTGTCATGTTTAGGTGCTCGATATCATCTCCTAAACTTAAGTATTCCAAACTACCACGTATGAAAGCAATACTCACTTCCTTGTAAATCTATCTTTTTCTATTTGCTAGCGTGTGCTTACCCTATATAGTCCAGTACAAAACCTATGTTTGTAGAGATGAAGAAGGCGTATGCGTCAGCTGTAAAATGGCAGAACAATGTAATCGCATACGAGCTTGTAAATGACTCCTTCACACTTTACATCAAATAACTTCCATACGAAGATACCATATCTTTGTTGCTATATCTCTTCAGAAATGGATAGGAATTAAAGGGACAACTTAAATTACGATGCAGGTAATCGTGCAGATTCCTAATTGTCAGGAAATCGCCATACCGATTTTGTTGGAAAGTGAACATCGAAGTAACGCCGTCCTTTGTTTGAAAAGTCGATTACCAAAAACAGCTTCTCTTCAGTAAGGCGCACATTTTGAACCACTCCTAGTTCCCAAACACCAGCCTTACTTTTGTGCTCAACAGCATCTCCAACGGCCAGATATTTCAACCTACCGGTCAACGACTCGTCTCTTTCATTCATATCAGTTTCACCGTTTTTCTGTTTACTAGCCCAATTGACAAAAAAATCATTCCACTCCTTATCAGCGATTGATCGCTCTACGTCAAGGTTGCAAAATTTATGTTTTTGTATCGCCGCATCAAACTTTGAACGATGTTCGTCCTCCCCCCGCTGCGAAGAATTCCAATCCTTAAATAATCGGCTTTCAAACAACAAAGATTTTTCTAACAGCCAGTGCTTATCTTCTTTCTTAATGCACAACAGCGGAAAGTCGTTTTCAGATAATTTCCTTGATTCCTGATAATCTTGAGCAGCATTGGCAACCTTATATCGAGGTATAACCTTGGGAACCAATCCTTTTTCTTTTGCCGCGTTTGCCAAAATGTTATAGTTCAACGTCGATCCAACGTTTTTTGAAGTTTCCAACCCAAGCTTCCTACGCTCCTTGCACGCATCATGAGCCTCCAACACATTACAATAGAAATTAGCAACTAAATTTTCAGGTTCATCATGTATGTCATGAATAATTATCTTATCAAACTGAGGAGAAAACTTCTCAATCAACGCCTCAGCTGGATGTCTCGCTCCAAGATTTCCTCCCCAGAACTTAGTTATTTAATGTTGTGTTTGATTAGTAAATATCATCACCAGATAGAGACAAGAAGGAAATATAATTGTGTTACCTTTGCATACTTAAGATCTCCATCTTCTCTCACTTTATCAAAGTAATCTCGGAAGAGGGGAGGTTTGCACGGTCCTTTACAATGCATCATTCGATTTTGTTGGAAATAGTAGCTCGGTAACCATTCAAAGAACCTTCGGTAAGATATCACGATGGTCACATCCCAATCCTTAACACTTTCCTTCAAATGTTGCCAATGAATTGGACTATCGTCGAAGGAAGGGAAAAATTTCCCAAACACCTCTTGCGAATAGACAGCGTTCTTACCTCGAATCTCGTCTAAGCAACCTCTGAACTTTGCCCACGTCGATTCATTCTTTCCCATAATTGGTGCATACATTTTTTGAAGGCCAAGGCATTCAAAGTAGGTAAAGTTCGACAAACCAAGTACGCCGTTCTCCGTATCTAGCATCAAATAATGTTGCAAAGTCGTAGTACCCATCTTCGGGGGACCAACATGCAGAAACAGCTTCGGTTTGATAACCACTTTCTCCCTCGCTGAAGCGCCATTATTTGTTCTTAATCTGTTGGCGGCATTGGTAACCCTCCTACTTGTATCTTTATAATGACCATCTTCCAGCAACCCTGCTTCCATCATCCTATCTCTCTCCTCTCCTCCATTCGCGGCAGCTAAAGCTATTTCATCATCAATCTTTGACACGTCGAAGTATTTCACAAAAAAGATCACGTGTGCCGTTACAATCAGCATGAACAAAACTACGTGACACTTCGTAAGCAGTGACTTAGACCTCACTTGAATTCTTTGCTGTTTGTTGCTGCTTGCTGCCAATCGAGATGCTAATGGCCTATTCCCTAGTTTTAAATTTGTTCTATTTCTCCCACTCATAGTCTTGGTATTTGCCGATGAGGTGACGATCATGTTACAATTCTATGGTATAATGTTATTATGCTGATGATTGTTGTATCTTAGCGCTTAGTGTTTTCCCAGACCCATACCCAGATGACTGCTACGTGATACGTAACATGTACTAGACCTACGAGACTACGAGACTACGAGACTACGAGACTACGAGACTACGAGACTACGAGACTACGAGTAGATGATCTACATGTGCGCGAAAAGGGGAATGGATTGGAATTCCTTTCAGCGGCAACTTAGAACATTCCAGATCCCTCGTAATAATGCGAACTCTTGTAATATGAAAATGACCATGACCATGACCATGACCATTGATTATGACATGACATGAGACATGACGGCTGTGTGTGTGTGTGTGTGTGTGTGTGTGTGTGTGTGGA
>Ga0209092_10002799_pt1 | contig 15680 bp, 6 predicted proteins | sample FraStrMetagenome_FD_187446 | JGI IMG/M metagenome (GOLD analysis project Ga0209092, IMG submission 187446) | Marine eukaryotic phytoplankton communities from Arctic Ocean - Fram Strait ARC3M Metagenome (SPAdes) (version 2) | ecosystem: Environmental > Aquatic > Marine > Oceanic | place: Fram...
TTCTCTTTTTAACATTTCACTTCCTTCGAAGTTCAAAGTTAGCAAGTCAGTGGGTCATGATAAACTGTTTTAATCGTAAGGTAATCAAAATTATAAGCGTTTTAATTTCTATCACTATTATGCATATCTGTCATCATCTTATACGTACTTCGTAACATATACGTAAAACTTAACTGTGATAATCAAAACATTCAGAACACCTCCAATTTTGGTGGTTTTTTCAATGGCCTCAAAAAGTGCAAGCTCAAAATATAAAAAACTTTCGGGCTAAATATGAATCACCCAATGGCCACATTATTTCGATAAACCTACTCGAATATATCGCTATTATCATATCATATGCAGCGGCGATCTCCCTCTCTTCTCATCACTCTCACCACAAAAAACACCCTTTTCCAACGATTAAAATATTTTCCGACAATAAGTCAGCTATCGCGTGGACTACCAAAGCGTCGGCATCAACCCCTTCTGGAAAATCGTTGGCCTTGCTTTTGGCATCTCTTCTCCTCAATCAACCACTTGGTCTTTGGTCGGGCTACGTGGAGGGCCATAAAAATGTGCTTGCTGATAAAATTTCTCGCATGCAAACTAACTCTAAAAAAATAACATTTTCTACTTTATTACAGGAATATCCCAAATTAATGCATTACAGGCGCTTTCATCCAAGTCCAGAACTTCTCTTCAACATTTGGGAGGCTCTGTTGTCTCCAAAAACGTTTCGTCTCACAAAGATAAAAAATATGGGACAATTCGATCCAGATTTGCCCATTTCCTAAAATTTCTTCAATCACATTCTCTAAAACACGATCAGTTTCTCTCTCTTCCTCAATCGTCCCAGGATTATGTATCGGCGTGTTACGCTGAATCACTCGTCCGAGGTAACACAATTAAACAACAAGATATTTCTCTCAACACTATTTTTCACTATCTCAAGGATGCAGGTATCCACAAGCGTCCACACCCGCTGTATCCATCTCGTCTTCCAACATACCCACCTCTCCTGGATTCCGTATTGTTGGAATATAAACGGTGGCAATCGGTCCCCAACCGCCGCCACCCTGTTACTATTTCTATGCTTAACTCCCTTTATCAAACTCAAAAATCTCTTCATCAAGATTCATACTTGTCAGCTTTGTTTGACTGGCTTGTGGTAGGTATGCAAACCGGTCAAAGAAAATCGGAATGGTGCCAAGACCTTCCAAATTTCAAAAAAACACAAAAAGTAGCATTATCGGTCCAATCCACTCCCTTGGCGTTTATCGCCGATGACTTTGTCCTTTCGTCTAAACCAATCCCATCTTCATCCAACATCTCGTCAGATCATCCTCCCCCGCACTTCAATTACCTCACCATTACGTGGCGTTTTCAGAAGAACGGCCAAAACGGCCAAGCGGTCTCGTTTTCTCATGACTACGCGAACCCACACCTTTCAGTAGTCGCAGCCGCCGAAAGAATTTTACTACGAGCTCAAAGACTTCACCAACCACATCACTTGCCTCTAGCGGTATATGCTCAACCTAAACAAACAACACCATCTTATATCTTCCACACACAAGTGCAATCTTCTCTCCGTGCCATCGCTAAAAAAGTTTACAAGCTTACTGATCCCAGCCACATTCAAAAATATAGCTGCCACTCTATTAGAGTAGGAGCATGTGTACTCCTACATTCAGCAGGAGCAGATACACTTACCATCAAATTTCGGCTCCGATGGAGGTCAGATTCCTTTATGGAATATCTGAGAAACACACCTCGCCTTGCATCACTACACACACAAATCATATCTTCCAAAAATACTGATGTTCTTTGTTTGTAACACTATTTTATTTTACTTTGCATTATTATTCCCAGCTCCCTTCTTCATTCATTCAATTCCCACTCCACATTTTCCAGGTTCCATCTTTTTCGATAATAACCTCCTTCCCACTTCTGTTCCAATCTGATGTCGCGAGTGCACATTGCATGTACCTCGAACCAGATCCAGTCTCGCGCAACTTTCGTCACCCTACCCTTCATCCCGTGGATATTCACTCCACTCCCACGGTACCTGAAACTATTCTTTACCATTACCCTATCCCCTACCTTCCAGGTGTGTTTTTTCCTTTTGGGTTTTTCTACACCTCTGTTCTCTTCTTCCCCTTCGGCAATTTCTTTCTTGATCTCTCTGATCATTCCCTTTACACTCTTTACTTCTCCTTCGGCCTTTCTTAATCTGATCTCCAAACCGGCGATAAGATCGGCTATATCCTCGTCTACTTCATCTTTCACCATTTCTTCCTTACTCGAAAGGTTTTGCTTCCATTTTTCCTTTCACACACGCTCCGTTGATGGCGTTCTCCCGCGTTATATTCTTCATATATTAGCCTTCCTCTTGTATGTTTATCATTCTTCAACATACTTGAGTCGCATATGCTCCAGTCACATGGGCCCTTTAGGAAGGCTAAGATCCTACATACTTTTATCATTATAAAATAACGCTAAAATTTGACACCACAGAAAGTCTTAAATAATTTTTATTATATGTCTTTCTAAGTGTTTCATATTCTCACGTCACTGAACGTTATCAACAGATCAAGGCGTAAGGCATGAATCGAATACGATTCTTGACCGTAGACGCGATACGAGATATACGGCAATCACGAACTTCCACATGTTTCAATCCTAAATGCTAATATATCAGTAACCGTTCAACGCCACTAATTAGCAATAATAAATTGAAAGCTGCGTAGGATACAAGGTCCATAGACAACCGAATGCAGAATGTATTAATATACAATTCTCACATTCTCGTCGATTGACTAAATCCAAAGGTTGTGAATGCGAAAGAATAGATTGTTTTATTTTTTACCCGCCCACCATCCCCCTTTAGGAAGGCTAAGATCCTACATACTTTTATCATTATAAAATAACGCTAAAATTTGACACCACAGAAAGTCTTAAATAATTTTTATTATATGTCTTTCTAAGTGTTTCATATTCTCACGTCACTGAACGTTATCAACAGATCAAGGCGTAAGGCATGAATCGAATACGATTCTGTATATCCATGAGTAAATGACCGTATAGCTGGAATTAAAAATATATATGATTGATTCATTTTGTTGACGAGCTTGAAATATGATTCTCTTGTAAGTAGGTGTCGATATTGAATGTCTATTTGAGAACCCATCATTTTGATTAAATAATTGATCTTCGTATCAAGACATGTGACTGAATTCTTGGGTTAAGTTTATGTATGGAGCTGAATAATTTAAGCCCTTTTTGCGGAATCGTAAGGATTTGTTCTCGTATGTTTAGTTCATAATCTAAGTAAGAATGTCAAAGATGATATAGTGTAATAATATAGTGTAATAACTAGATAACTATTAGAAAGTGAGATAGGCTATTACTACTACTATCTCCTACATACGACATGTACTACAACAAAAGACAAGTTCTCTTTCGCGAACTTTTTCCCTCACAACCAACGTTGTCTCATAAAAAGCACTCCCTCTTGATAAATTAAAGGATTGAATTAAAATGCCTTCATTTCAAGAATATGCACTCCAAAGAAATTTCCTTGGCCAAATGAATTCAAGAATTTCAAAAAGACCAAGTAATGAAAAAAAGGGTTGCAGTAACGTAGGTGTTTGCACCACGCAGGAAAGAATAGCTGTGAGAATTCTAGAGAATCCAACTACGAATGATGTAAAGCAAGAAAAGATTAATCAAACAAATGATAAGAGTACATCATGTGATCTTACATCCAGTGCTTCGAATCCTAGACGTCCAAAAGAAAGCCGTAGGGTTAGCTTCGATGAGCAGATATTTCAAAACAGGAGCAAGATGTACGACTCCTCATCATGCCAGCCGAAAATCCATACGCAAGTATCAGCAAATGATAGGAGCAATAATAGCCAAAGACCAATTTCGTTCAAAGAATTCATTTCGTCAAGACACACAGATGCATTCTGAAGGATACTTCATCTAATTATTGATGTATATAGTAAAAATGATTTTTTAAGATAATATATCATCAAATAAATTGTTTATGCCTTCTTTCTTGTGGAACACATATTAGGATAAAGGTTGAGCACCACAGAATTCCCTTTTTGTTGAGTGTGAATACTGTATCATATTCTGCAAAGAAACTCGTACCATAAAGTAAATAAATAACTGCACTGTCCAACGTTCTTAAGAATTTAGGGAGAACAACAACTTGAAGTTAGAAAACTTATGCTGATGTCAAGAATGAAATTTAATCAAATTTAGTTCTGCTGTATAATTCCAAGATCCACCCTCTTGAAAATTACTCAATATTGGTCTGCATTTTCTGTCATCGTTAATCAGAAACAGTGAATGAGAAAGAATGCATATTCCAAGCGAGAGGTCTATGTTTTCACGATTAATAACATACCCTCTCTAATTACATTCATCTTTTTACACTTCGTAACTCTTTTTTTTAGAGCTTCACCTTTAAATTCTTTATGGAAGAATTTCCTTCTCTTATTTTAATTAGGATCATTGATGAATTTTGACTAGCGTAGAAAAAGTTCTAAAGCGTAGGTCACAAACAAAAACAGAACTCCATAATTATATATACGTATGATCCATGCTTACTATCTCAAAGCTATTAGAAAAATACGTAACTTGGTGAACAGCCCCTCTTCATGGGAATTCGCCGTCTTTTTCAATTTTTGAAACTTCTCGATCGTTTCAATTCAACTTCATTATACCGTTGTGTTCGGCACATTTAGGAGCTTCATCGGACCTATTCTTTTGAAAACTGGCCTGTTTAGCGACTTTTTAGAGAGATTTCCCCTAATTTTGGCTCTAGACCCTCAAGACTTACGCATTTTCAATTTTGAGAACGTCATTCTGGCCTAAGTCTTAATCTCTGGGACCTATCTACATCAGGAGAAGTTAAGCTACCGTTAGAGCTTATCGGTTTCTTCGTGTGACTTCTGGATCATTTAGATTCGAGTCGGCTATTCTACAAGACCGCCATCGCCGGTGTTCATAGTTTTTTCCCAGCCTCGGGACTCAAGCTTTTTTCTTAGAATTTTGGGGATTTCAAATTTTGGATTATCCTATCTAATTTACATCCAACATAAAAAAGTCTCTAAGTATTACGATTCAATTCAGCTATTTCTACATTTCAAACTTTCAACTACGCCCAAAAAATTTGGAAAATTTCGATTCGAATTGGTCAACAGCGATTGGTCCGGAACTACGTCGTTAGAGATTTTATTTTTGGATTGGTTATTATTGTTCGTTAAATCTACGTGACGTCATTGATATAACACCTACCAATTCGGGATATATTTCGATTTTTCATCCAACATACAGAGGCTCTTAAAATATTTTCCCGGTTGCATACCTTCAAACTTCTTCCGTATAGTTTTGGAAATCACAGCTTTGTATTGCGAGATTTCACGTCATCAAGATACGTACTCTGGCACATTGGTTTCCCTATTTCTAGAGCAGACGAAAAGGCCTGAACAGTCATAGACATTTGTACAGCTCTTAAACCTCTCTCATTTGGTTTTATTTAAAGCATCTTTGGTAATCCCGCATAAGTTTAAGCAACAGATACATTCTTCCGCCCCCGTATCATTTCGACAATTGATGGACACGTTCGGAGTGAACCATTCTATAGAATATTGGATTGATTATCTTCGGGAGTTTTTAAACGATATTCTCTTGCGAATAGATCTGCAAGAACTTGACAGATTAGTCACTAAAATCTTTTACAATTCCGATACCCATTACTGTGCATCTAGAATTCTAAGTCATACAAAAATAGCTTGGAACTGCTGGATTAGACGGTTCAGATTAAAGTATCCAGAGTTATTCCAGTTTCTAGAAGACAAAGGATTCTTTCAAGCAGGCGTAAATTTTCTATCGATCGCTTCTCAACACGAGAATATTACTAGAACAATATTGCTCACTGTCGTGCGGAGAAACCAAATTACCAACACTTTTGGAATTTTAGAACTCGCATTAGAAATCTCCATCAGTATCCTATCCCGAGATTTCTCTGATTCAGCCGGTTTTTCGTCAACGTTCCAGAAAAACCCAGTAATCAAAAGGACAGCTCTCGATTTGATATATAGAATCGACCCATCGTCAAGGATATTTAACAATAGAATAGCCACGGAATAAGAAGTTGGAACTTAGTACATTTGATTCAACGTGGGAAATTCAACCTTCTTTGGTAATTGTCTGTGTCACGAGAGCATCACAACGGATATCATCGATCATCCATGTGGTTACGTAAGGAAATCAACTCTATTTGTCTAAAGGAATTCAAATTACGTCACCATCTGGATATTTTACAGGGAAATTCATATATCTCTTTTAACGTTGATCAATTAGTGACACTGGTCACTGAGTATTCAAGTGAAAAACCGGGTCATTGGCAGGATATAGCATCACGTTGCAATTTCTTTTGGTACAATATATTAGGATATTTCAAATTGTTCCCTGGCATCTACGTAATTTTAGATCAGAAAAAGTTTTTGACATTCGATATAGTTATTCTAAGAAAGGAAACAGTCTTCAATATACTTAAGGCTCGAATAAAATCAGTCCGAAATTTTGTGGAAATAGCCAGAACTATTTCTTACAGAGCCCAACTGAAGGCGGAATTTGCTAAGTCAATAGCAAATAGAGACTTATTCAACACACTCTCATCCTTAAGCAATTCATCCGATCCCCCAGGTGATAAATTATTGGCTCTAGGTAACAGAATCGTTTTCATTAAAGAGTGGCTGAATAAGTTGGTTTTGAAACACCAACATTCGCTTAAAAGTATACAGAAATTTCACCCATTACCGATCTTTCCGGAGATTCCCCATTCAATAGCGATAGGTCTCCGAAGTCCAAGAAAGCAGGACATTCGAAGTGATCCTGATCTCAAAGCGACACGAATTGTTAGTAATACAAAACCTTTTGTTCGATTCTCGATTGCTAACAATCGTTCAAAACGCTTGTCGGACATTTTAGACGACGAAGATTCTAGTCACTCTTCGTCAGATTCAATTTGGTCTGCTCCATTTAAAAAATTGAAACGATCCACGAAATAGTGGAGCGAACAAACTACGCTTGACTGTGCCATTAATATGGCACCGAATTCTCAGCGTGATTATTATCTTCAGCTTTTCTCTGCGGATACGGACGATACGAATCCCTACAACACGAATCATCCAGATGACGAATTCGATATCCCGGATTTCACTCAACATGACTCAGAGGGGAAGGGAGCGGAGACAATTGAAATATCAAATATGGAAAATTTACTAGATAATCTATTCAATCAATTCGAGGATTCTGAAGTACATTCCAATTCGGACCTTCAAATATCGAATACAGTGGAGGAAGAAATCGGATATAATCCCAGCATAGTGCATTCCTTAGACAGGTCATTACCAGATAGCTATTCAGAATCTTCTTCGGTATCTTCAGATTCTACTTTGGAGTTTATTCCCGAACAGGAAATGATTCGTTTGCTTAGGGATGATAGTGCCGAAGTTGTGGCCAAGAGGTCCGCAGAATATATGAAAAACACTTCTGTCAAGTCGTCAATTAGTAATGCAATCTCGCAGGAGGAGATCCATGAGGATAAAATTGGGACATATAATATCCAAAATCAATATGACCATAATCTCGCAGCTAAGCTTTTTTTAGAAGGAGACTTCACTTTCCTCAGTCTTCAGGAACCGTTCGCAAGTCGTACTTCTGTTAGTGATACCTGGGGAGCATTCCGTCGTCTAGAACTAAGCTCAGCTAGAATCTCCTGCTTCGAAACACAACACCAGGTTGTTTTGTTCGATAACTGGCGTTGGGGCGGCAAAATTATTGATCCCTTCAAGTCTTTACTCAACGGAAGAATTGCCAGCATCGCTTTTGGGTTTGAAAAAGAACAATGTTTGGGAATCATTTCAGTTTATGGATTCGCTAGGGGTAGTATCGCAAACTCGGAGGATTGTCAGAAAGATGATTTAAGGAAAAGTTTACTCTATGCGGTCAAAAAGATACACAAAAAGTGGAGATCGAAGTTTCCGAAAATACAAGTGATGATAGTGGGGGACATGCAGGAAACGTTTTCTACCTCTAATTTCGACAACTTGGGCGGTTGCCGTTACTCGAATAACGCTGATCATAGCATCATCGAAAACTTTCAAGACACACACACCTCCGTAGTGCGAGACAATATACGAATGGGCGATCAATATCTCACAAGGTTTGGGTCAGAAGGAGCACGAGGAATTGATCACCTTCTCTTCCCAATCAGTTCCTCACGATACCTCATAAAAGACGCAGCAATCGATGGAACATTGGGTTCATTATATTTTCCATCTGATCATAGATTATTACAATGTACCTATATCAGAAATGGACCCAATAACGCAGAAATTAGCGAAAGCACAATCCAATATGCATTTCGTGATGTTTTTAAAATCAAAGTCAAAAGATCTTGCAATAGTGACAATGTTTTAGTATTTGATGATACACAATTTAAGAAATCCAAGCAATATGAGAAGCATCTTGAATTGTATCAGAAAATCCAAGACTTTACGGGCGATGATGCTCCTTGCACAAACTCTTTTCTTTTGCCAATTGAAAAAAGTATTAAATCACTCTACAACTCCTTATGGAATAAAGGTGTATCACAGGGAGTTAATGGAAAACAAAATAAATTAGTGGAGATATCCGATCGACAGGCGGCAGAGTTAGCAGCCTTAATAAATTCTTTTGACTCGGGAATCAAAGAATCGATGGATTTCCTTCAAATGAGCGGGACACGTGATCGCTTATCGGATATGGCCGCAAAAAGAATCAACATCCGAAAGAAATCTACCTTCAAAATATTCCAAAATATACCTCTTCCAACGAAGTTACGATATCTCAGAAGCTGGATAAAAGAGAAACATCGTCGTATCAAACGACATTTGTTGTCAATTAAAGAGTGTGAATTGAAAGAGAAATTACAGGTATCGGGATTTAATACCTCGGATGTCTTATGGAAATGGGATAAGACGGTCGACGCGAAAACATTATGCTCCTCCGCGAAAACAATATTTGAGTTATGGTCAGAGGAGGCGGAAGAGCGGGAAAATCATATTGCAGCAGTTCATTCTAAAGGTGCCCCGGATAAGCCAGTCGCCGACACATTGCGTTCGCTAATTCATTCAAGGGATGGTAACACCTTTTCTCACCTATCAGATAAAACCACCAAGCTGATTAATTCATGGCTTCAGGAATCAGGTTGCTCACAACACTTTGACATGAAAGCTAAAAAATCTGCATTCGCTTTTCTTAAGGAAGATATGGGCAATTGGAGCCTACCGTTGAGCGATTTTGACACCAAATCAATGAATTGGTCTGACAAATCTGAAATAGTTAAGCTGAAGGGACTGTTACACGCCGCCTCAGAGAAACTAGCAAAGTTAGAGAGCAAGATTGGGAATGCTCAGAGGTGTTATAAACATTGTACAATTGAGTACTTCCTAAGAGTAAATAGAATCGAAGATTTTACAAGGAAGGTGAAACCAAAGGCACGTGAAGCTCCTACCACACACACGGAGTTGTGGGACACAAAGTTGCAAGCTTTTAGACAGTGCAGAAATGAGCAGGAGGAGCTAGTGGCGACAGGCCAACATCATGGCTGTTGGATGGGAAATTCTTCTGCTGAGGAAACTTGCGCTTTCGCATCGTTACGGAATGAAGGGCTCTTAGGAATACGCGGAGTGAATCTAAATCCCGATAGGAAAGTCACATTCAATGATATCCCTCGCCTTATCAAGAATGGCGACAAACTCTCTACCAAAGACAAGAAAGCATTTGTAGAAGCTCATGGCCCACATACGGCTTCTCTTTTTAAGGAACCAGAGAAAGAGCATGAAGCACTTTATTACCCTTTCTTTTTGAAATCTAATTTAGGAGACATGGAGAACGAAGGAGAAATATCCGAATTATTTTGGAAGGCGATATCCTCCACACCTGGGAAAGCAAGATTCGAAGGCTTTCAGATGGCGGTAGTAGGGCGGTTCGGGCGTCGTTGGCAAAAATGTCTTCTGGAAATTACAAAGCTCATCCTCATCATGCGCTTTATCCCTAAACGCCTCAAAGCAATCGCCAGGTTCCCAATACCAAAACCAGGTAGAATCAATGAATACAGACCCATCAGTCTGTGTCATGACATCTACTGCTACATTAATTCCATAAGTACCAGATTTTCAAGTAAGGGCATACAGACGGCTAAGATTCTACATGAAGGGATAGCGGCTTATGTGAAGGGGAAAGGGTGCTCCCTATTAGTGGGAGTAGAGCAAGGCGTACGCGAAGACTGCCTTGAAAGCGGGATACCGACGTCACAGACGGACGAGGATGAAGAGAAGTACTTCGACAGAATCCCCGTTGAAGTACTTCTGGCAGCAATGAGAGTAAATGGTTTCCCTACGCAGGGTTACCTAGAATTGAAGGCGAGTGGAATGGGGGCGAAAACCGTCGAGATCATAACGGTTAAAGGAACAGCATATGCACGGTTTGTATGCGGTTTGGAACAGGGGAATCCTGATTCCCCAACCATTGCAAACCTTGTAATTAAATTTAAACATGATATTTGGTGTGATGTTTTGTCATCTATTTATACTTCTGAGTCAAACAACAGGGACAAAGCAAATATGGATCAACAAGGGAAAAATAAGGACGCTTATAAATTTCACATTACAGACCCAGCAGATGGTGCAGTGTCAGTCGACAGGATTGGGTACTGCGACGATAATACTAGATATACTTCATCCAGAAACGAATCAGATGTCATAAGAGCCACTGAGCTATATATAAAGCGGGCAGGGGATCTCTCGTTAGTTACAAAAATAGGGAGGAAGGGCTCAAAATCAGAAGTGCATTACTATAATTTATCTGCTGAATGCGCGTTAAATCTAAAAAAAATAAGCTCTTTTGCATGGAGTTTCACAGCCGATGGACCTGTCTGGGAGAAAGTACCATTCAAAGTTCAGCTTCAAGAAAAAGTCCTAGATCAGGTATATGCTCAAACAAAATACCAAAGCCTCAATGAAGAAGAAAAGGACGAATTTGACAAAGTATTCTGTTCCACAGCACACAAACACTTGGGTCTCAAAAGTACACTTTCAGGTGATACATCTTCGGCCTCCGAGGAAGTCCTTAACAAAGTGAAAGCTCGACTCAAGTCGCTATATTTGTCGGGAATGCAACATGAATCACAGAAGGTCTGTGCCAACATGCTGTGTTCAACGGTGCACTCTTATGCTCCATTGCAGATGTCGCACAAAACAGCAGATCTGTTAGCATGTGACAAACTTTTGGTAGAGTATTTAAGGAAAAGGAAAGGAATGTCAACTTCAGATGCCAAACATAGCATTTTTTTGGACAAAGCAAACGGTGGATACGGCATAAAATCATTCTTAGAGGTAGATTTGATTGCGAACGCACGAGAATTGGAAATCGCACTCAACGGAGCGTTTTTGGACTCAGAAGTGATTAGAGCCCGCTCCGCGGCTTTCACGATGAGACACGACAAACCTGAACCCAATGTTTTCACTAATTACACCGGTTCGGCGATATTGAAGTTAGCAGATTACGGGATACATCTGAGAGATTCGAACGACGGAATTATCAACTATATCCTTAGTCACTATAATCAACAAAAATCATTCACTTCGGTAGGGGATGTCAGCTATAAGGGCCCTAATACTTTTTCAATAGGATTAGGGAAGCCAAATCGCAGAAATATAGCATATGGTAGCTTATTTCACACTTTCTTAAGAAAAGCCTTTTCATCATCAGGGGAGGTCAAGGAAAATTTGATCATTCCCGAGAATATAACTCCAAAAGTATCCATCACAACTCTCAAAAGACTACTGAGAAAATACAGAATGGTCAGATTCGCTGAATTAGCAGGATTGTTTAATTGTTGGGAATGGAAAAACGACTGGATTGAGAATCCAGCGATGGAATTACCTTCCGATGCGTCTGCTTGGAAACACATTAGTATTTCTGACAAAATCAAAACAAAATTCCCATCTTCTTATTGGCTCTTAACACCAAAAGAAATCCGAATGGAAGCACATAACTTCTTGAATATTCAGCACTCGCATGAAGATATTTGCAAAAGACTAGAAGAATTGGCGGCACCGGCTTTCATAGCAACTGATGGAGCTCATTCCAATAGCGTCAAAAATTCGTCAATTTCTCATCATAGTCCTACTTCGAGCGCAGCAGTGTTATGTAGTCCAATCCTAGCACAAGACGAGGATCCAAAAGAAGCTAATTGGGCTAACAAACCGGCAATTCCAATACTGGCTAGAATAACGAAACTTCCCAGGACCATTGGTAACCATAATTCCGATATTGCACACGGTGAGGGACTAGCCACCTGTATGGGTCTAGAAATGTTTGGTACGGAGTATCCAAAAATCCTTATCACAGATAGCGCCTCTACTAGAGATATCTTTATCGCACTGAGAGGAAGGGACACTAGTCTCGGCCATGACAGGAGGTATATCAGAAAAATGGTCTCAGGCGCAAGCAAATATATTTGCGGTAGAATGGATTCGAAGCTACACGAAGATGAGGAGATTGTGCAGAATAAGAGATTCCAGAATCAAAGTAATAGGTTGAAGCAATGGCTCGATATTTGCGAAGACTGGACCAACGCCACTGATTTCAAGGAGGAACAAGAAGATAAAAATGACAAAAAATGGGCAAAGTCGTATTTTGACAGACACGATGTAAATCCTATCTTCAAAATAGATTCACATCAATTGTGCGACAATGGCCACAAAATAAAAACAAAAGCGAGATACAATAATCTTGTCCCCAATCTTTTTCTTCTCAGCTGCAATCATCTTGCAGACAAAGGAGCATCTATTGTTAACGATCGGTCATTCACCCATGAGTCAGATTTAGGTCAAGTTATGATCTCCACATCCAATTTACGCTTTTTCTTCACTTGGAACGGATTCAATATCGATAGACACATCTCAGAATTTTTACATATGAAATTTCAAAGGCAAAAGATTCAGCACGTGGTTACAAAAAATACACAAGGCTTACCTTGGAGAATAATGTCCCAAGCAAGCATGTCCTGGGAGAAGCTTACCAACTTGGGCGGGTTATTTCGTTTACTAAAAGGACTGACGCGCTGTCATACCCGAAGCCTATACAAGTCTATAACATATAGGAAAGGTTGGATTCTTCAGGATAAGGATAAATATGGAAGCGGTGGAACAAGACCAACCAGTCAGCAGGAATGGATTAATCATTTGTCCCCGTGCAAATGGTGCTGCAATCCCAACAATAGGCGAGGAAACAGAACACACGCTATTTTATTCTGTACTCACCCTCTTCTTCATTCATATAGATTACATATGAACGAATTAATTGAAATGAAACTTGCGAATTTCGTAAACTTGATATCGAATACGCAAAATGAATGGGAAACTCGAATATTTTTGGACGACATAGAATCGACTCTTCGCAGATTGCATGGGTTAACAGACAACAATACAGAGTTTAATCATGTAAAGTATAGAACCAGAAAGGAATGGATGACCGAAGAGAACCTGGACAACTGGAAGGAAGTATTGGGAAGTAACATAGCGATCTATTCAATGATCTTTGGATTTTCTCCTGTCATGGAAGACAGCGTCCCAGAAGATAAACACCTCAATCAGGCACATTGCATTCCTTTTGGGATAATACCAGCTGTTCTAGATACTAAGATACGAGAGATGGGGAAAAAGATAACCAGATTCAATTCATGTCAAGAATCATGCAGAAATATAATTATTGCATACTGGTCACAGTGGAACGAAATCAAGGAGGTGAACCTAACCAGAATTATCGGTTTACACCGAATTATCGGAAACATAAGCAAAGATTATGAAACGCAATTTAGATTGAAATATCAATTAGACGATAATACGAAACGAAAATTGGTACAACCACTCAAATCTAATCCCAGAAAACTACAACGTACCTCGATTCTTCGAACAAGAGGTCACCAGACAGTCATATCACAAGGATCGAAAAAACGGAAAAAAAGAGTGCACTTCGAATTTACCGATTTCCCTGATAAAATATGCTCAGGCATCACCTGTCGCAAGGATGAACATAATTGGTTCCAAAAAAGTCAAAAACCCAATCGTATACCTACTCTCACGAAGCACTGCTCCAGATGCTCCCGACAAACAACCGCGCTACGAAAATGCATAGTAATCCTGGAAGATTGTAAATCATCCAAGGAAAGCGTCAGCAAAAATAATTTAATATCGAGTTTGGACGAGGAACATAATAAACTAAACTTCAAAAAGACCAAAAGACTGATTGCAGCGGTATCAAACAGGGGGGGTCAGGAACATGCGATACAACCAAAGGAGAGAAAGAAGGCTTCGAAGTGCACGGACGCAGAAAAATCAACCTTTAAAATGATCAGTAGAAGCATACACAGGCACACCAACAAGCAGGATTCCACAGATGCGAGAATAAGTATGGCATCGACCACATTATCATCTACGTTGACTCAAGTGAACACATTCCTAAAGGACGATTTGGAGCGAACCTCCGCACTTCAACGGAAGCTTCAACATAAAAAATCGTACATTCAGAAAAACATTAGCAAGGATATCGGAATCAACAAAGCTAAAATAACGATAAAGGAAAAGGTGTGGTGTTCGAATGAGGCAGAGCGACAACAAAACATAAGTATTACCCAAGTTGCAAATTATAACCAACTGGTAGGCGGAGATGCGGTCAATTTTGCGGTAATGAACATGAGATTCATGAAAGTTAAGGATCTCTTCATTGGTAATGCAGCTACTTCGAACGTGATTCGGAATTGTCTGTCCAATAAGGATTGGAACATTGTTTCTCCTTGCTTTGGAAACAAGCTGGCTTTATATAAACCACATGGAATTTATATTCTTCCGATTTTTACAGGCAGCTCGGGAAATGGACATTGGTCTTTTTTCGTCATTCAAAAGGAGAAAAAATTCTGTAAGGGATGGATATTAGATTCTTTGGGGGAGGGAAATACTAATTCAGAAATTGCGGAAAAAGTTAAGAAACTGTTCTCAATGGCAAGGAGAACATGCTCATGGGTCTCCATCAGGTCCACCCTACAAACAGAATTGGAATGTGGACCCAGAACTATATGTGGAATGATGACAATTTGCAAGTCTATTCAGCAAGGTATACAGATAGAAAACGCTGTAAAGAAAGCTGCCATAGCAGAAACTCAGGAGGGCGAGTATGATTCCATGATATATAGAAAGGAAGCCGCTTCATATGTGGAAGTGAACCGAACTACAAAGGCTGCTTACGATGCAGATATTTCTAGGATGCGAGTGGAGAAAAAGAAGAGCGGTAGTGCGGCGGTCCGGAATTTAACGAGTCAACCCAAGCCTAACGAAACCATAGATCTGTGCTGATCCGCGAAGAGCCTCCAACATATGAGATGGTGTCCTTTAGAAATAGCACGCGGGGGAGGAACTACTCTTGGCGGAATTACTCGTTACAGATGCATAACATCGTTTCCTGCAGACAACAGTATTATCTATTCAGCGATACGTAGATGCCCCCCTTATTCATCCTATCTTTTCTTTTTTTTGGCGTTTTTTTTTTCTGGCTTTTTTTTTTTTTCGATTTTCTTT
>Ga0209092_10002800_pt1 | contig 15675 bp, 8 predicted proteins | sample FraStrMetagenome_FD_187446 | JGI IMG/M metagenome (GOLD analysis project Ga0209092, IMG submission 187446) | Marine eukaryotic phytoplankton communities from Arctic Ocean - Fram Strait ARC3M Metagenome (SPAdes) (version 2) | ecosystem: Environmental > Aquatic > Marine > Oceanic | place: Fram...
ATTTCTTCGGTTGGAATAGTTTCATGAGTATACAACCCCATATAATTTTCTATTCAACCCCTTAGTTCTGCTTCCACTACTGTTTTCATCTGCTTAACATCTGCAATGTACAGTTTATGATCCAGCTAAATTAGTCTACGTTTAGATGTGATTGTCTAATTGAAACTATAGCTTTGACCTTAATAGTTAGATTAAAAAGCTAGCATCGATTTTAATAGTTAGATATGAATACGCATGTAGCGATTCATAGATGACATTAAAAATAATGAAAACAAAATCATCAAAGCCTTCCTCCTCACAGGGAAGCAGCTGCTGAAGCAAAGCTTGCAGCTTTATCCATATACATTGAGTAGCATCCAACAGCTGCTTGTCATCTGTGAATGACAGCTCTGTTGGACATGATATGGAATAAGAGACCAGATGTCATCTGTCTGGCCCACAAGTGTCAGCTGCCCTCTTCATGGAAACTGTGTGGTTTCCAATATGTGTTTAATATGTCCTGTATGTTTAATTTATGAATTAGTTTAGTCAATTTAAAATAAGCTTATAATTATCATCCTTTCAACTTTTTGTATTAGTTATTCTAATCCATTATCCGTGCATAAGGCACATCAATAAAATCAGTAAAATAAAACAAATATTAAAATAAGAAAACGCTTACCATACATTCAATAAATCTTGTTACTTCTAAACACTTCATGTTACTTGGAATCATAAAGCTAACAGGTGGTATCCACTACTAAGGAGGATGTTACCAATCCGAAAAAGGTGAAAGACAGCTGGTTGGCCAAACCAGCCAGGATATCACTGTTAGCCTCGTGATTCACAAAAAGAGATTTTTGAAATGAACTTTTGTGTCCAAAATGATAAAAGCAACGATATAGAGTATATTGCGGGTTTTATCTGTACACAAGATTTTTGTTATCTTCTTCATTTTCAATCTATCAAAAATTTACATACCAGAATATACATAAGTAATTTTAGATATTAAGTTCAAACTTCAACCAGACAAAATTCTTGTAATGCAACAAAGATCATTCGATAAGTTTAGGTGCTTTTATGTCTTGTGTAATATTTTTTTGTTTTTCAGAAGTATTATGTCATATTTCTAGATCAATTTATTTGTCTAACATGAAATCACCCATTTCAACCAACCATTTGAATAATCAAAATCGAAAAATTTATTTGTCATGCACTTTTGAAAAGTGGGTTAGAAGAATCAGAATTTAAAAATAAAATTATGCTTGTTTATAGTCTAGTTTGACAAAAATATTGGTCTGTATTTGTGCATTTTGATAGATTTATTTGTCTAGTTTTCTCTATAATTTTAGTGCATTATAAATTTCAAAGGTGTAGAGTTTTTTATTTGTCTGGTAGATATTGATTATTGTGTTGAAAACAAACAATAATAGTTTTTGGTATTAATTAAATTGCCAAACAAAAATTTAATTCTCTAAGTTGCGCAATAATTTTTTACAAGTATAAAATTCTTTTTACTAGCTTATCATATTTGAATTACTAAAAACTACAACACTATATTTTCTCACCACACATTATTTATTTTATTTATCATATGTTTGTTTGTGTAATGTTTACGGTGTTTCCATGAACGGCAGTAGACTATAGCTAGGGCCCGTAGGTTCACCAACTCTTGTGTTCGGGCAAGCGGGGGACTTCCTCCTACATTATTGCCGTGAGGTGTTTCAAAATCCTTACCCCCACCCTAAACAAAAGCTGCCTGGAATTCCAGGGCTCTTCGCTCTGTGGGGGGGGCGGAGAGTACGAAAAAGAATTATTAATATGTAATTAGCAGTAATACTTAGTTGATTTGGTTTAATCGGAACCCATTCCCTATATCTTTCGATACTATTTCCATATTTTAGAATTTCGAGTTTGAAACGATTTTGAAAAGAATCTTTGAAATGAAAGCTCGAAAACAACCCGAATTAACCCTTCCGAACCGGTGAAAAGGAACTTCCTCTCGACGACCGTTGTGAAATTAAAAGCTGATGCGCCTGCTACGACCAGATTAATCTTCAGCTTCTGGTGATGTATTTGGTTTTTCGCCAAACTGGATGTTTCTTGAGAAAATCAAGAATTTAATTTCAAAATTGAAAAATAAAACGCTTGTCTTTACCGAATTCAGAATATTTTACAATCGAATTTACAGAATCGATTCGGAGTCGCCGCACTATCTAAGATACCTCTTCCAATGGCTTTACAAAAAGTGAATCCAATGTAATAAAGAATAATGTAATCCAATGATGAGAACCTCCGCAATAGCTCAACAACTGTTCAGTCCCGAAAAAATCCGTCTTCTCCACGTTTCAAAAGTCGAAATTTTTTTTATTTATCATATGTATACAGCAATTATAGAATGGCTAGATCATACTTGTTGCTGAGCTATCATCATTATCATCATCAACATACAGACTCTGTGAGTCCAGGTAATGGTAATCTTCTTTATCGTCTTCCTCATCATAATCTTCAATTTGTTCATTTCCATCCTCATCATGATAATAAGATTCTTTGTGTTCACTGTGATAATGATCATTGTCATCTTCCTTCCCATTGTGATCTACTTCTTGTTTGTCCCCATGATATGCTTTACCTGTGGAGTAATAAATGGTGTAATTGTGAGTACTAGCTTTTATCCCAATTACGTTGAATACAATCTTATTCACGAATTTTTACATTGATTCCGTGACGCAAGCATTTCACAGCAAGATATTGGGTTTGGATTGTTTGTTTGAATTATGAGAAACCCAAAAAATCAATTGTTCTTGCTTTCTTGAACCTACAGCAGTGCTTTGAATTGCACCCTACATGAATTTCTCAATAAGTTTGCGTAGAAATTTCATGTATTACCATACTAAACTTTTGATAGATGTGAGATGATGACCACACAGAATAAAAATAAAAATTACCTTGAAATTTGAGTGGCTAGAACCTTTTCTTCTTTGAAACAGGAAAGAGCGACAAAGTGAACTACAAACAAATAAAATCAAAGCAATAACATCCGAGGGTATTCCGATAAAGTTACATAGAGATTTTTGATTCATTTTTTACACCTAGTAATTGTAAAAGGATGACAGCGATAGAATTAACTCCGGAATCGATTGACAAGCTCATTAAAGAGAAGAAACGCAAGGAAAAGAAAGAGAGCAAGGAAAGAAAAGAAAAAAAGAAGAGAAAGCGAGAGAAAAAGGACAAAAAAAAAGAAAGAAACCAGGTTGAAGATGAAGAAAATGGAATCATTGAAGTCATGAAGTCAGAAAAAGCTAAAGAAAACAAGAATGAGAACGAAATTACATCGATGGGCATCAATGTGGGCAAAGCTGAAAACGATGAACAAACCGATTCATCCATAAGTAAAGTGGACAAGAAAAAGAATAAAGAAGCAAAAAAAGCGGGAAAGAAACGAAAGCATGCAAGTCAAGAATTTGACGAAGAAAAAGTGGAAATAACTGTGAAAGAAACAAAAGGTGAAGATGAAGAGTCTCTGATTAGCTCTAAAAAAGGAAAGAAGAAACTATCTGATAAACGAATGGAAAAAATAGCAGCGAAAGAAGCACTCATGGAAAAAGTACCAACTCGGGATGAACATGGAATTGCTTACACTAAAATTCAAATTCGTCGAATGTTGAGACGTGTAAAACGAGGTTTACCCCCTGTACCAACTGAGCAAGAAGAGAACGAACGAAGAAGGGAAATGAAGTTAGAAAAAGAGCTTGAACAGAAAGAGTGGGCAGATATGATATACCAGAAAGATAACGATGAAACTGACGACAGAGAAGACGATGATGCTGCAAATGAAAAAGAAGTGGGAGAATATTCTGATGAGGAAGAAATAGATGTTAGTGAAAATGAAGTTGAAGCTTCAAGTGAAACACTAACTACATCCGAAAATAAGGATGAAACCTCGTTCCCCCTCCCTGTATTGGAAAGTCTTAAAACAAAGAAGAAGGCACGGAGAACAAAACCTGTCCCACCTGACTACGTGTGTATGGCATGTCACGGTAAGCACCAGCCTTCACACTGGATATATGATTGTCCAGATAAAAAAACAATGCCAGGTACAAACCAAAAATCAACGAAAGGCACAAAAGGAGTGCATGACCCAGACGCTAGAAAAGTCTTTGTGTCCGGACTTCCTTTTGAAATAAAGCAGAAAGAGGTTGAAGAATACTTCGAATCAAACACTGGTGGCAAAGTTGTTCATTGTAAATTGTTGACATTCGAAGACACACAACGATGCAAGGGAAATGCATTTGTAACATTTGATACGGAAGATCACGCAAAGATCGCTTTGAAGATGAATGGAAATATCTTCGAAAGAAAAGAAAAAAAGAAGAAAATTGAAGGCAATGAAGAAGACGAGAAACAAAAAACGAAAAAGCAATTGAAGCTTGGAGTAACGAAAGTATTAAATCGCTTAAAGACAAAGAAAAGAAAACAAAGATAACAACCTCTTCGATAAGACTAAGAGAATAATTGTTTAGTTTAAATAATCTGCAATTTACTACAGCTTTAAAACTCTCAATAGATTTCTTTACTCTTTGTTCGATGCCATGAAGTCTTCAAAGCTGGAAGCAAAAACAGGTTTCCACTTCAGCACATCATTAGTCCATGTACTATCATATATTTTTCCCATATCATCAGAATCCCCCCCTTCAAAGATTGGCACTTTTTTATCCTTATATCTAGCAGCCTTCATAGCACTTTCACAAATTCCCTTTCTTGTTGTTGGATTTCCATCACTAATTAAGAATATTTTGCCTCGAATATCATCAGTATTACTTTTATGGAATATTGCTGTCATCGCAGCATTTGCTGCATCATCGTAGTGCAATAAGTTGACAATACCATCTTCTCTACCTTTCAATTTAATATTGCCCTCTTCATCAGGTGAAACTTTTTCTAACCAATAATTATGCGCTCCTCGTTCTAGAGTATACAACCCTGAAAGTCTAAGGATAGTTCCACCATTTTGAATGCATCTTTTTTCTGCTTGGATGAGTCGTGCAGCGCGTGGATTTTTGATGGGGTCAGCTGTAGGAGATGTTTCGGTCACAGTTTCACCTCCTTTTGCTTCAAAGCTATTTAATATAGAAAAATGATTAAAAGATAAGAAATCCGCATAAAAAGATATGTCACTTCATTTGTTAACATGAAATAGAAGGCATACAAATCCACCAAAAATGAAAAGGACTTACATTCCACCACTAGATGTAAAGACAAAACTTCCACCACTGTTTGGTCCCTCCCATAACTTAGTAATGGCTTCTTCTACCGCGCCTGGATAATCGTCAAACCCGGACGGCGGAGCACAAAACACGACATCTTTGAATTTATGACTTTCGGAATTGGCATATGCTTCATCAGCTGTCTGTAAGAAAATTTGATCTGATTGACTCGAATCTGAAAGAATTTCATTTCTTATATTTTCATGATTGTTGGTCGTTTTGGTTATTCCAGTAACTAATTTATCATGGACAAACAACCGAAATGAATTGTTTTTGAATTTTCATGAGAGTTCTCACGAAGAATAGTAATTACGATTATGCAATTCACTCAATCAACAAAATCTATAAATCGTCACTGTTTTAAACTCACCAATCCTTGACCCGAATTCAGGAGACTTCAAAAGTTGACGGCACAAACTGGTTCCCAGAACACCACATCCAACAATAGCAAAATCTGACTTCATTTGCATTTGCGAGGGTGTATTCATGTTTGATGCCAAGACATTAGAGGATGTCCATAAAAAGCTGGAAGTGCTGCTAAATGCCCAAGCGACAGGATAAGTAGCAATGCTTGATGCGATTGTAAGGAACTTCATAACGAAAAACTAGAAATATCACATGAAAAGAGTTTGGATGAAGAAGCAAAATATCTTGCGTGTTGCATTTACTTTAATGAGTACTAAGATCAACATACGACGTTAAACGAATTGAAAGATTCACGTGGAATCATCTGCTGATCCAAAGTAGGATATGAGTTCTTTGATGTACATTGATTTTTTATTTGGTTAGTAATGTAATGTAATGGTATGTTTATGTTTATGTATGCTATTTTTTTACCGTGTTATACACTGATCGCACTGCGGCGTAAACAGGATCTGCACGTCCCACCCCGCCAAGAAACCCGTCCGTACTTACGTAGGGTCATCGAAAGGCGTATACAAGCCGAAGCTATACCTAAGAAGACTCGGGAATCCCGTCCTCCGCACTCCGACGTCACTTTCTTCTATACCATGCCAAATATCTATCTTTCGCAAACAATTCAAACAATAACGATTCATACAACGAGTTCTTCCTTCTGCTGTTCCATATTATTTGCGCCCGTGTTTTCGTTTTCTCCCTTTGTTGGTTCTTCCCGCTATTGTTGCTGTACCCCGCTGTCTAAATGTGACCGAGGCTGATAGCATCTCCGGAGTATGCTTGTCTATCAGCGCCACCGCAAATCTTCGAATTTGCTGAGGTTCGTACTCACCTGGATTTTGACTTGTCATTGATGCATTTGTGATACATTGCGAAATACTTACCCCCTCTTGTAATCCCTTACATATTTTCCATATCCCAAATATTGTTCGAGGACCGCATTCACATTCCGTTTGGCGAAAGCAATGAACCGAAAGCCACTCTATTCTTCTGCCTTGATTTCCCATAAAGGCTTCCTGAATCCGGTTAATAATATTACCCCTAGGTTGCCGATCACTTAAGGAGTCCAGGATCCAACCTTGACAAAATCGGTTTTGCTTGCGTATCACCGTGATATACCAATGTCCAGATTCGAAGATAGGCAGAATGTAAATTCCATTCGGTTTCGTAAATGTCGCAATCCTCGAATTGAAGATCCTGCTAAATCGTTCCCAACCCTGCGTTGGCCCCCAAGCTAAGATATTAATATTGGCAAGCCCGTGTGCTATGTAAATACTATGTTGTTTTACCTCCTCACGCAACACCTCTATGGCTGTCGTGATAGCTTCATCTGAAATGAAGTTCCGTTCTAAAAGTACTTCTGCCTTCAATCTGTTATATTTTCCATCGGCATTGTTCGGAATTGGTGAGTTCTTTGCATTTGCAGATTCCTGTTGAGATTGGGTGGTATCTATTTCGATTATTTCGATGTTTGGATTAATTATAGGAGTTGCGATTGTTGTTGTTGCGAAGCTTTTCTGTTCGAGACTTGCCAATTCTTGACTACGTGTAATTCCGTTTCGAATTCTGGTTGCCATTGAGGAGAGGACATTGTTGATATTGAATTGCTTATTGTTCGAAGGAGTTGTGCGATATGTTTGTGTGAGAATCCTGCAGGTCAATTTGTGTCTATCAAGAACTTTATTTTTTTTGATGTATTTCGCCTCGGTTGAAGACTCTGAATGACGTTGACATTTCTCAAGCGAGTGCATCATAGAAGCGTAATTGATTCCGTTGGTTGTGGCTGTCTTGAATTCGTGGTGCAGTATCTTGATATCCTTCTGACTGTTGATTTCCTGTATTTCGTCTAATTGTTCCGCCCCTTGCTTCATGGCTGTACAAAATTTGGAGCATCTCACACAATGTTTTCTATGTTTTTCTATCTTATTTGCATTGAAATTTTGATCTAGGCACCAACGACTGTTATTTTTGTTGCAGGTGATGCCCTTACACAGGGTTAAACTAAGAATTGGAGGTGCTTTCTTCGTTTGATTTTTTCCAGGAATGTTGTGCTCAACTTTGAGTTTTTTAGATTCGCGATTCTCACAGGTTGTTTGCTTAACGGGAGTTGATGAAGTATTATCATTTGAAGAAAGTATGGCAGGTGCGTTTTGATCATTTATTTTTTTCCTGAATTGGTTTTCTTTCGATTTACTGATATTGTTTATGATGCGGTGGAGCCCAATCGCTTTCGCCATTAGCAGTTTTTATCTCAGACCATGTTTTGAAGAGATCCGTTTCCATTGCACCGCAAGCCGGAATGTTCCGTGTGAAGTTGAGTAGCTTATTTTTTTGAATACAATTGCCTATTATGTTGTCCAAAGATTTTGGTACCATACCTAGCCAGAATGCATCTAAAATCCCCAAATCCCTATCGTGTATGTCCCTAGCTGTTGTTTGTTGGACGATACCCATGAGTTCAGAGCAGAATGTCCCGCGTGTATTACAGCCTTCCATCAAACTGTCAAGATTATATTTTTTCTTCAGTTCCTCCATAGATATATAAGTATATCTTTCTACGAAATTTGACTTTTTGCATCTTCCAATGTTGGATTGTTGTAATTTCAGGCATTCTTTTTCCAATTTTCGAAAAATGTCGTCCATGTAGTCCTCATTAGTTGCTTCTCGTAGATTAACAAATAGATTTTTCAGTTTTTGTTCTATTAAATTTGTCATTTTGTTCCGGAAGTGCAATAAATCTGGATGAGTACAATGTAGCAATGCGTGTTTCCTATTACCATGTGGAGTTGGATTGGTAATATGATTCGGACACCACATGCACTTGGAATAAGTATTTATAATATCTTGCTTTTTTGAAGTTGTTGGATTTATCTGTTCTATTCCCATACATTGACATTTTGAATTGAAATCTTCCACACATCCCATTCGATACGTTTCTGACTTATACATGCTCCTGGTATGTGTTCTACTCAGGCCCATTAAGGCCCTTTTCCAACCTTTATGTTGATTAATTTTCTTCCAATCAACCGAAACATGATTTATGAACCTCCAAAGTAGACCTTGCGTAGCTTTCGTTTGGAGTCTAAGTAATCTTTCTGAATTAATCTTGTTTCTAATAAAATCGCTGATATGACGATCGACTATACAACCTCCCCACGTGAAATGATATCTTAAAATTGAGGGCGGTCTTAGAATTTGGTGCTGTCGTAAATTTTTCTCCCCTTTTCGAAAGCCTTTTCCCAAGTCCGCCGTTTTATCAGCATGATGGTTCATATTCAAGAAACATAGGTTCGGTGTAAGTTTTGTATATCGTGGATGTTGCTTTATTTCATTTCCATTTGCATTTAACTGATGGGAATTCACTTTGAAAAAAATTCTATGCTCGTGTGCATCAAAATAATCCTTACGCCACCTTCCATATTTTGCACTTTCAATCGTCGAAATATCTTTCGGTATTTCTGTCCATTGTATAGCAGCCTTCTCCATCTTTTCTAGTCTTAGTCCTAGAGCTCTGATAGTATTTTGGTCTTCTTGATGGGATCCGGATGCGGTAATTTTTATCTCCGCTCGATTAAATCTGGACTGATTGAGTTTTTGATGTAAGTTACCTATTAAAGCTTTGCTAATTCCTCCTAACATGGTTCTGATTAACTTTCTATTTATTTTTCCGTCTCTTTGGTCGCGAAGGTTTAGGAGAACATTGCGTACTGACTCACTATCTGTGATAAGTATGCGAGGGATACAATGAGGCAATGCCCATTCTTGCATTGCGACAGCAAATGCTTCACCATGTGCTACGTCTGTGCTGTCCGTTCCAATTTTATTGGGCAGGGAGGCTACTCTGCATAATAATGGCAGGCTTGGTTTATCCTTCCATGTATTGCTGTCTTCATTTTGGTTGTTGCTTTGATCTCCATCCATATCTGCAAGACAAATCACGAATGAGGCTGATGTGCTATTTGATGAAGTTGTTTCAGTATTTGATTGGTTGGAATCTTCGCCAATTACTCTTTCATGGGATCCATCCGTTGCGACAAAGACTGGTGAGTGTGAACTTGAGATATATTTCCAAATTTCTTTGTATTTCTCTTGTACATGCGCATTTGTTTCAACATTTTCTTTGTTGTTTTCTGCCGAAAGTAGATCTATGTTTAACATTCGTTCAGCTTCCTCCTTTATTTCTTCATCAGATAGCTGCCAATAGGTATGTGGAAATTTTTGCTTCAGTAATGTTGGTATGTCGATAAATTCCCATTTGGATCTATCGGTTGGAATAGATTTTTCCAAAATATTGTTGATCCATTCCCAACAAGAGTAAACTGATGTTAATTCATAAAAATGGGATATGCAGGCTTCTTTTCTCCATCGGACTAATTTTCTAACATCGATAGGACATTTATCAGGATATATTTTACGGAATTCTGGGATGTTCCAGTTTACAGATTGTAAGGTTCTCAATATTCTGTGTACTGGCCCACCGAACATTATTTCCAAATTTTTTGCTCGACCATTTCCTAAGAAAGGTTTGTTGCCGTTTGAGAAGTTGCCAGACCCTAAGCCCTGATATCGTGGAATTTTCTCTATTCTTGAAAATATTGCGTTGATGATATGTTCCGTTTTGTCTCTCAGGTAAATACCAAATCCTGCTAATTTTTTAATAGCTATCCAAGCATGGTTTGAACAAAATTCAATTTCATTATCCTCGTAATTGGGTATCGCTGCTAACCTTGTTCTAAAAATTTCGGAGTCGATTGAATCGCCGTTGGAGATCACTTCTAGTTCTCTGGCGGTGCTCATTAAATCTACGTCCTGGATCGATTTGAAACCCATGCCTCCTAAGTGACTTGGTAAGAAAAATGTATGTTTTGCGTCTGTACTGCTCAAACCCCTAGACCTTTTCAATAACTTGATCACTTCTCTATCTACTTTCTCCAATTCTCCTGCGCTATATCCTGCTTGGAATGGTACAAAACTATGAATGGTGTTACACAACATATTGAAACATTTTACCTGAGCTTTGTCATACATATTAGGTATTTTCAATCTTTTGATTCGTTCTCGCATTTTATGTAGTGTCTTGGTGCAGGTATCTTTCGTGATTCCTGACAAGGTTCCGGTGAGCCCAAGATGTCTATGCGCCTTTGGGAATAGTATTGAGTCCCATTTCATTTGTTCCTCCTGTTCTAGATTCTCGTAATTACTAATTTCCATAAACTTTTTTACTTCCGTATCCTTTAGGCAGATTTTGAATGGTACTTCCTCACGGATTGGTGCATCGTGTATAAAACTCCAGGCGGAGGAAAAACATTTTTTTATTTCAAGTGCGAATTTTGCCGAGACATTGAAAAATTGTATCTCACTTTTGGCTCCTTTTCTTCCGATCTTAGTGACCATACTAAGATCGCCTGCAAGTTGTAGGTAATAATTGATTAACTATTTTAAATCCTCTTCATTTTTTATAAAACAATATTTAGAATTGTCGTCGCAATATCCTATTTTACATATTGTGATTGGTCCATCGTTTTCGTCAACTGTGTTAAACGTATATTTTCCATCCATTTTTGTCTCATTTTTTGCGAAAATTTTGGCAGCTTTATTTGATATGTAATCCCAAACGTCATGTTTTAACTTGATGACGAGATTGGCCACTGTTGGACTATCGGGATTGCCCTGTTCCAATCCGCATATGAACTTCGCGTAGGCTATACCTTTTTTCGTGATTATATCCACGTATTTGGCTCCCATCCCACTCGCTTTGATCTCCAAAAATCCTTGTTCCGGAAATCCATTAACGTGCATAGCCGTTAGTAGGATCTCTACTGGAATCCGGTCGAAGAATTTTTCTTCGTCTTCGTCGATTTGTGCTGCCGGTTGGTTATGTTCTCTACAGTCTTCCCTAAAACTTTGCTCCACTGTCACCAATGAGTTACACCCTTTACCTGGTCTATACGCCACTATTCCGTCATGCAAAAAGTTTGCTTTCTCGATTCCCGCGCTGGTATATTTGGTGCAAATTCCGTTTATAAAGCAATAAACATCGTGACAAAGGCTGATCGGGCGATATTCATTGATTTTGCCCGGTTTAGGGATCGGGAACCGTGCCATTTTCTTGAGGTCAGTAGGAATGTATCTTAAAATTAATATTAGTTTCATTATATGAAATAAAGCTTTTTGCCATCTTTCTCCGAAACGGCCTATTACGGCCATATGGAAACCGCTATATCTTGCTTTGGTGGGAATGGAACTGATTGATTTTAAAAAGCTATTTTCGAAATTACTTTCTTCATTCATTTCACCTGCTATGCTTGTCAAATAAAAAGGGTAGAATAATTCTTTTCTATCTTGATCGGGTGGTCGGAATAGATTTGCCGTATGCTTCCCGTGAGCCGAAATAAACTGCTTTTTCATTTCCGACGAAAGTTTGTTTCCGTTGTGTACCAAAGATGGTATATCCTCCTTCGTGATTACTCTATCTGGAAACAGATCAATACCCCGAATCCCTAATTTTCCATCCACTCTTAGTTTAGCGAATGCACATACCTCCTTTGCTCGCGAGTTTGCCATCCAATGGCTATGATGCTCACTCGTGGCTATGAGTTCCTCATACTCATTCTTGCATCGTCGCATAGCCTGGGTGGTTGGATCCCAGATTTCTGAGTGTGTTTCTGGAGCATTCTTTTGTTTATGCATTAATTTGCTTGTAAACTGGGCGATTTTATTAGTATCCAAGAGATAATTGAGGGTAGAGTGTTTAAACCAGAGTTGCGCTTTCGAAATCTTATTGGAAAAATTGGATAGAATAGCTAAGGATTCTTGAATCTTCGAATAGAAATGCCTAGCATCGTTGAGATCACCTGCTACCATATATTTAATGTCGAGTTCTTTGATTGGGTTTAGGAAGTCGTCAGAGGAATTAATCAAGAAAGTATATGGGTCCGATTTCGTTGACTCTATATTGAATGCATGATCGCAATTTGAATCATGGAGCCAAAGATTGATTAATTTCTTGACATTTTCTGGCGTATGTGATAGCCTATTGTCCTTACTTTTGTCCGCATCTGATAAATGTTTGCTTCCCTTTCCTTGCCTGTCCCGGGTGGAGTTCTCATGTTGTATTGCCTGAACATGCTTCTCTCGCTGGAATAGTTCCCCAACAATTTTTATGATAACAGTCTTTGGATTCCTGTTGTAATCTCCCGTTATTGAAGATTTTGATCCACGCTTTTTCCAAAGATTGAAAATCTTGTTCCTGTTCCGGTGATATATTTTTGAATCTATAATCCTTGCAAAAATATAAGAGTTGTTTGAGAAGATGACGCTTTACCTTTGCAGTGACCTTTAAATATCTTAGTTTGGTTTGAATAGGCCAGGATTTGGTGAAGTGAAATCCTTTTTCCTGCCTGAGCCTACCTCGTCTGGTTCCGGCTGAGCCATTTTGATTGATGTCCTTAAAGCAATCTAATCCAGTTAAAACATCTTTAACGCCTGTCTGAAACTTTCTTAATATAAACGATAACTCTGCTGCATGATTTTCATTAATTCGAACTAATTTATTATTCTTTCCGTCGGTTTCTTGTAAGACTCCTTCATTCCATAATTCTTTATATAAATATTGGATCCTTTTTTCTATTTCATCCATATAATATTCCGATAGGTGACTGGAATTACTGGTCGCTTTTTGTATGGCATTATACAATGCTTTTTGTTCTTTGAAGCTCTCACAATCTTTGAATTGGGTTTCGTCTAAGATTAGAATTGATTTACCGTTTTCTGAAATATTTGTTTTGAGTTTAATGTTGCAGATCTTTCTATAATCAAATTTTCTTTCAGTGGCACTATCTTCATTATTGTTCTGCCCATTTCTGTGAATATTGCAAAAAATAAATGAATGATCCGAAGGGAAGTAGGTTGATCCAGCTGGTCTATCAATTTTCGCCGATTCTATCCAGTTTTCATTGTTAAATTCATTCGGGAATAAAATATGATCGATTCCTCGTCCTCCAACTTCGCCATGTCTGGTAATATACCTGCTTTCCGAATTATATTCCCGAACAATGGATGTATGCGTTGAAAGTAGATTGGCAAGAATACCATTTTCATTGTATTCTTTTCGATAAGTGCCAAGATTGTCTACGTCGGTGGTGGTGATGGTTTCCTGCAGATCGCCCATTACCATTATGCATATTCCTGGAAATTTATGATATAGGTTCCTAATCATTTTGTTGACTGCCTTTGTTAAAGTAGATGGTTTTGATATTTCATCCTCTTTTAGTACATTGGTGCATTCTTTTGTTGGTGCATATATGGAAATAATTCCCAATTTTTGACCTTTTTCAAATTCAAAAGCTATCGAAGTTGCTCTACCATGATGTGTACTACTGTTGAAAGGGTCGATGATTTTACCTCCCCATTTCCAGGAGTCAAAAAGTACAACTTGAAATGGGGTTTCATAGCAGGTGATTCTCGCAGATTCCAACTCATTAATTCTGTATGAAGACCATGTTTTAGATTCTTCCTTTACATTCGAAAAAGGTTCCTGTAATGATAAGAATGTCAAGTCCTCTTTCATCATGAAAAATGCTGCTAAGTCATGATCATATTTATTTCTGATGTTGATGGTACCTATTTTATCAACTTCTTTGTTCGGTAGTTTTTCTATTTTCATTTTGGGTCTTTCCAATTCGTCTACGCCGAGAAGATTATCTATTTCCTTTTGGCTTAGGAGACTGGTGATGCCCCATGTGTCATTTCCATCTTTCCACTCTTCTCTACTGCCTAGCTCATCAAATTGAGATGTTTCACTATCTGTTGATAGAGAATCGGAGTTGCTAGATGCTGAGGTAGAGGAGGATGTCCCCGAGGATGAGTCCGTTGTGATAGAGATAGACATGTCTGAGCTGGTATCATTTTCAATTATTTTTCGATTTGAAATGCTGGATATGTTATCGAATAGAAAAGTATTTTGAGGTTTAACTTTGTTATTTGAATTTGGACTTGACTCAGGGCTGTGATTATTATTGACGGAAACATTTGCATGTTCATTTGATTCGAATATCAGTCTGGTGCCGGAGTCTTGGGTGAATAGATTGGCTGCTTGTGTATCTATATCGTCTGTTGCATTTTCAAATGGTTTATTATTTTCGTCAACTTCAGAGTCCGAGGAAAAAAGTTGCTCGTAATAATTTCTGCTATTATGGATACCATCTGATGAAGAGTTTATAGACTTATCTGAGTCCGATATGGACATATCAGAAGATTCATTATGTTCATTGCTTTCGTCATCTTCGGAATCTGAAGAGAATAGCTGATCGTAATAATTTCTGCCAGTATTATGATTATTCACGATATCAACCGAATCAAATAAAATTCTCCTCGATTCCTGTGTAAACAATGTGTTATCTTGAGTGGGAATATCGTCTATTGAATCCGGTGTGATTTGAGTTGCCGGAATATATGGCGGGCAGGAACATGATGATGGTGTTTGGGACATAATGATAATGATAAGTATTAACTTAATAGGAATCAGATTTGATGTAAAAAGAAAAATTGATGAAGTTTTTTCTATTTTCGTGAAGATTGATTGTTTTCCGGAATGGGGTTACTTTCGAATTCTTCGTTGAGTAATTCACTTGCCAGATTGATACGCGATTCCTCTCTAGTTTGAATTTTTTGTAGATGAATGGTACCTCTGATGATTTCTCTGGTAAAATGACAGATATCTCTTGAAAAGTTGATATCTAATAACTGATTGCTTGACGCCCAAAGAATGTCCCCAATTGATGCTAGATTTCGATCTAAGTTGAACCGATTGTAGCTGCGGAAATGTTTATACAGATCGTGGTGTGATCGGTGAATTCTGCTGTATAGTCTTTTCCACTTCTGAATATAATGAAATAGAAAATCCTCGAATTTTGGGTTTTCTTTCGGGGATTTGGTGACTGGGTTGAAAATTATGCCCTTTGAGAAAATGTTGATGTCCTTCCGGTACTTATTTAAAGCGGGGTCGTTTAAG
>Ga0209092_10002801_pt1 | contig 15673 bp, 15 predicted proteins | sample FraStrMetagenome_FD_187446 | JGI IMG/M metagenome (GOLD analysis project Ga0209092, IMG submission 187446) | Marine eukaryotic phytoplankton communities from Arctic Ocean - Fram Strait ARC3M Metagenome (SPAdes) (version 2) | ecosystem: Environmental > Aquatic > Marine > Oceanic | place: Fram...
AAAGCCCATCCGAATACTTAAATGTTACGTCGAATTTCACGGATTCACCAAGCCCATCCGAATACTTTAATTTCACGTCTAATTTCTCTCATTTACCAAGTCCGTCCGAATACATCAATTTCACGTCGAATTTCACGGATTCACCAAGCCCATCCGAATACTTCAATTTCACGTCTAATTTCTCTCATTCACCAAGTCCGTCCGAATACTTCAATTTCACGTCGAATTTCACGGATTCACCAAGTCCATCCGAATACTTCAATTTCACGTCTAATTTCACGGATTCACCAAGCCCATCTGAATACTTCAATTTTTAATGAAGCAACCGTAAGCTTGAGCATACTCCCTCGAAATCAAGAATCGACCTATGGGTCGGAGAAAGATTCTTGTTGTTTTGACGTAAAAAGTTTCCACCTGCTAGTACACAACTTGTCATGTAACGTTCACCATCATTCTTCGATACGAGATTTTGTATTCTTAAATTGTTTTTTCATACCTTTCTGCTTCGAATTAAACCTTCTCTGCCTCGGCAAAGTAATCAATCGTCTTTATGCATTTGACTTACTTTCTTGTTCACCTTAAATTTAGTCGCCATCACGCTCTTTTTTTCGAACTGATTTAGTTTTCTAAATATATCGGCTTCAATTCCAATACCATCTTCTAATTCTTGATTCATTTTTTCCTTACATTCTTCGATACGAGATGTTGTATTCTTAAGTTGTTTTTTCATTCCTTTCTGCTTCAAATTAAACCTTCTCTGCCTCGGCAAAGTAATCAATCGTCTTTATGCATTTGACTTCCATCGATAATCATCTTGTCTACAGCCATCTAAGAAATATTTTTGTTGCATTGACGTAAAAACCTAGACAACTCAACTTTGCCCGGTGCTTCCCCTCCCCTTCGAAATATTTTTGTTCACCATCAACTTTGCCCTATGCTTCGACGAATGTTCCCTGACCCTCACACTCCCCATCCCCCTAAACGACTCCACCTCCACCTTCACCTCCACAACAAAAATCGAAGAAATATTTTTGTTCACCAACAACTTTGCCCGGTGCTTCCTCTGCTTAAACAAAAGGATGAAAAGCTGTAAACCATTTTTGAGACAGCAAAATCCCCATCACGAAAGAGGAGTAGGGAAAGAAATCTAGACATTGTAAATCTCATTCAGGACGTAATAATTTCTGTGAAGAAGTTTAAATCATTTTTAATAAATATTTGTGGTTTCACACTTTGGTCAAGCCTAATCATCAGCATGATGCGCAAGCGTTAGGAGGTATTCAAAGAATACTTTTGGCAAACATAACGTTAAGAAACTCTAAATAAGCCTCAACACTTGTAATAGATTCTCTACGTCTAGTCTTCTCCGTCATTGCTTCAAAAATGTTTTACCTACATGTATTATACACTTATCTATTAACAATGCTACCCTACAAAACTAGTTTTAAAAGTGGCCAAGAGGTCGTGAAAGCTGTAAAAATATATAACACTTCCCTTTGCAAGGGCTTCAAAAGTAAGTGCTCTTCAGGTAAAACAAAAATTTACATTTGTGACGATGTTTTGTGCCCGTTTCAGGTAAATTGGTACAGAAAGATGGGGAAAGGAATAAGTGAACGTAACTTGAGTGAAATTGAAGAAGGACACTGGTACTTGTCGAAACAGCAGTGGCTGTGGCTATGAATATATGGCTGTGAGGTTATACTTGGCTGTTTGAAGAGTAGAGAGTTTATTTTGAACTTATATAGATATTTAAACGTTATAGTTGAAAATACAGCAATATCATTGGTTGAAATTTTCGCGGTCGTCTGTTGATATATTTTGCAATTTCGCGGTCGTCTAAAAAAATTTATTGCCATTTCGCGGTCCGTCCATGTGCGTATACATGTACATGAACGAATCGTACGAGTACATTTGAAAAATTAGTGCATGGATGATGGACGTAGGTCTACTGTGATCAAAAATACTGACGGAATAGTCACGAGTGGGCAAAACCTTAACGAAAATTTGTGGTGACAGAGTATTAACAAAATAAAGTATAGTTGAAAAAAAGAGGATCCCTAGCAAAACAAATAGTGGTACAAAGTGGTTAGCAAAACAAGTTGCTGCCGTCGTAACGAGTGTATTGGAAAGTTTCTCTTCAACAAATTGTACATACGAGTACCGGTATTTCTATTATTGAAGGCGCATACGTGAATTGCATGTGAATTAATATCCTTCATCGAGCAATTTACACAAGTAAATTCCGAGCGATCACTTGATCAGATTCGGTGTGACCTAATTGTATGTAGGGGAAGGATCATATACCGGTATATACATCCAGCCCTCATAACATTTGCAAGTACTTTTTGAGAGAAAATCTGCAGAAGCAAAATCGTTTCAATATTTTCGCGGAAAGAAACGACACGTATAGAATCCCTTTGTAAAATATAAAGTTAGAGTCAAGAGCGAAAGAAGGTTACAATCAATATGGCAGACTTAATGGCATCACTGCTAGTTGGTGAGACTACGGACCAATCCAGTCAAGCACCTTCGTCCTCAAAAACGTCCATATCTGATACGGCAATGAATGAAACGACGACGACATCGTCAATTCAGAGGATGATTCCAACCTTAGAAAGTATTTGCTTGCAGGTAATTGCAAATAATTTTGAAAGATATCCGGTTGAATCTTTTGCTTTGTTAGCTCCACATGAATTTACAACGATTGTTAGAAAAAGGTATGAGAATTCGGCGCCGAAAAATAAATGTAAGAAGATTGGATTGTCGGTCGAAGATAGAACTGGATTTTTGATTCTGGACAAGTCTTGTGGAAGATTATCGCCATGTATATCAGCAAAGGCTATGAGTGAGATACAGAATGCACCATGTAATATTCACTTATTCGATCTACCCGAAGTGGACGAACTGGTCTGGAGAGATTGTGTAAACTTGCGATTTAAGGTTGTGGGTCCGAGTCGTCCACCAGCTTTGAGGTGAGTAACCTCATTGAACGTTTATGAAATGAACGTTACTAACAGTTCGTATCTTAAGACTACCTTTTCCCATCGTCAAGAATGAATTGAGTACAATAGCAATGTGTCTTTTGAAGTCAATTGGGGAGATCGAAGCAAAATTCAGCAAGCCTTCGTTCAGGAATGAAATAAATAGAATTTTAAAGATTCTCAGCGATACTCCAATGACGATTTCGGTTGGTATTTTATTGAAAATCATACTGACGATAAACATTCTCAACATTGATTTTTTTCATACTTTCTTAGTTATTGAGCGAAACTCAAATTGGTCGCGGGGTTAAAAAGTTTGTTAAAGGTTTGAAAGAATCTAAATCTTTGATTGCTTCACCATCTGAAGTATTTGCGCAAAATTTATCTAAAGCAATTAATGAGTTCAATCAAATCCTTGCTTCATTCAAAGTTGTTGCTTCGAATGCAGGCGTTAAGATGTCAAAGCATAATGATAATCCACATCGTAATAATGACGAATATATTGTTGGTAAAAGACGTAACACAACAGATGAGAGGCATAAAGAAGATTTGAAAATGATGGAATCACTTCTTACGTGGAGAGCTTTATACGACGCCCTTAATGACAGGGAAAGAAGTATTCGTTGTACTCATGGCAAAAAGATGATTGAGCGTAGGGACGGATTGTCAGGTAAGCGTCTGGCAGTGAAAGAAGTTCGAGTTCGAGGAACTACTAAATCCAAGAAGGCTTCATGTGCAATGAGATCTGGAATCGTGAAAGAATCATCGGTAGGCAACTCAAGAATGAGCGAGTTAAGGAGACAAGTGGCGGGATCCTGGAGTGCAAAAAATGCAGTTATGGGTACCGGAAATAAAATTAGCAATGTGAGAAAAAAGATTACGAGCGATTCCAAACGATCTTTTGCATTTCAAGTGGCAAACGCCAATCCCAAAGGAAAAAGCGCTCTTAAAAGAAATTTGAAAAAGGATGAAATTAATCTCGGAGGTGGTAAAAAAATGAGACTCCCAACGAATAAGGCAAACGATGTCTTTTCTCGCGAAAGACACCGCAAGTTACTCAACCAGAGATTTCATTTGAAGAAATAATACTTTCCGTGAACATGAGTAAGTCTTTAGTCATGTACATAACTTGTATTAAATGAAAAGTATAGACGACTCAGCTCGTTTATTTTTGCTGTTCAAAGTACGCCCCAGAATGCATCAAAGTGAAATGCTTGTAAATTTGGAGTGATATGATGCAATATATATTATTAATACAAATGCATATTATAACGTAATGCAATGTATGCCCAAGTGAATGGAACTCACATGAACTCTTGTTGACAAATAGTTAAAGTTGAACGTAGACTGACACCAATAGTTACTGTAATGCTAAACATCTAGTGAAAAGTTTCAAATTTATTTATGAAACAAACTATGTCCTCTTCGACACTTCATATACAAATGAAGAATTCTTTCGTGTTCAAGAGCCTGGAAGCTGAAATATTATCGTCTTCGAGCAAAAAAAAAATCGTTTGATCTACACATTTCATACACGTCTTTCTTCATTCCTGGAAAAGGTATGAGCTGGAGTCTGATTCATAGGTAGGGCATCGAGCCGGTAGAAAATTCAGGTCATCGTGCGCAAAGAGGATCGGAAAGAATAATGAAAATTTTTAGATTCAACCTGTCTTCCTCTCAATGTTAGAGCTCACGCTGAACTGTAAACGTCTCCTAAATTATATTACTTGCATATATTTTGCCGGTCGCTCACAACATTAGATCAAGAGAGAAGATTCATCCAAAAACCCATCATGATCATTATCTTCGCAAGAATCTGTCGTACTCATTTTAGATAAATTATTCCTTTGCTTTTCGATCTCTTTTCTTACACTCAATATGTTCTTACTTCGTCGTCTAGTTCTGAATGAATTTGCACTACGCTGATTGCTAGAGTCATCTTCTCTATCCAACAACTCGCCACCCAAACTATTTAAGTATGAAATTCCTTTAAAATTTGATTTACGTATTCCTTTTGATCCAATCTCACATCTCGATGTCTTCCTCCCTTTATAAACTTTTGATGTGTCCATGTCCCTCATAATGTTGTTTCGATTTTCAATTCTAGGCCTCTCCCTCAAACTGTTAACATCTCGCCGTTCGGGCAAGGGTTTACTCTTCCTCTGCAATACAGCTATCTTCTTCTTTAGGAACTCATTCTCTGCCTCCAATTTCCCCATTTTTGACGACGCAGTGACCATACTGGATTTCGTTTTGTCTTGAATCTTGGCGATTTCCTCCTCTTTTTCTTCGTATGCACCTGCAAGAATTATCATTTTTGCAAAAGTATCTTCCACTTTCCTTTCTAATTGAAGCTTTGCTTTGGAAAATGAATCAAGCTCGACTTCTTTACGAGAAATATCTCGTTTTAGATCGTTAAGAGTAGTCTCATCTTCTTTTATTTTTGTTTTCATTAATGTTTTCGATTCTTCCTCGAATTCACATTTTTGTTTTAGTTCATTATTCTTCGATTCCAATCTTTGAACAGCATTTTGGGCATGCAACAAAGACGTTTGTTTCGACTCGATTTCTTCTTCCAATTTGTTTCTAGTATGATTGAACCGATCAGTTATACAAGCTAAATCCTCTCCCAAGGACTTTCGAGCACATTCTTCTTCTTCCAATGCCTTTTGTAGTTGATTTTGCTTACATTCGCTTTCACTATTACGTTTTAAACTATTTTCGAGCTCTTTCTGAATTTGTAGTAGTTCTTCTTTAGTCCTAGACAACTCGCTCTTGGTACACTCATTTTGATGTTCTAAATCCCTGAGGACATCAAGAGTCTCGGACTTAACTTTTCTTTTTGCTCTACTGATTTCCACCTGCTTTTCTTCGACAGCACGTCGACCTATGAGCCTAAGAGATATTATTTGATTTTTCAACGTCTGCACTCTTGATTCGTATTCCCTGACTTTCGATGAAATTTCAACCCCCCAATCAATTTGCTTCTTGTTGTAAGAAAACAAGTTTTCGATAAATGAATCGTCATGACTTATCTTTATAACATCATAGGCACGTCGAGTAATATCAAAGGAAATACAGTTATTGACCGAAAATGAAATGAGCGATTGCAAATTAAAATTCCCAGTTTCACTTTCGTTCAAATTATTTTCTAATGCAGGGAACAAGTTTTGTTTCAAAACATCTTGCTTGCATGTCATCGCTCTTGTATGATAATTTTGAGAGGCCTTGTGGTTCACAATAGAGAGCATAAATCTTGCGACAGACAATTTTGCGCTTATACCAAGATTCGTTCGAGCATTAATTTGGTTTGGCAAAGATAGCAATTTAATAGAGAAGTGTGATGTTAAGATTTTGCATGTGGATATTATCGTGTCCTCAGTGACACTTTCTAGGAACTTCTTGATGATTTCATCGTCACACTCGCAAAGTACAACCATCAAATCAAGATCGGAACAACATCGGGCAGCACATCGACAACAAGCGAACTCCTTCTCAATCAGTATTGAATCATCCGTTGACTTTTCGATCCCATTAATAGTGACATTATTTTCCATCTTTTTTGCCGAAATATCGTTTCTGGAATACCCTACACAAAAGTTGATTATATATTTCAACATTGATTCTAGATTGACATGATTCATATTTCCCAATATGGAACGCCGCAAGTCGAAGGTTGTGCCACGTATTTCATGCTGTAAGAGATTTTGAAACAGAGTAGATGATGCAAAAGAAATGCTGGATTGAAACTTCATCAGTATAATTTGCAATGAGAATATGAAAAACACTTGAAATTTCTTATTATCTCGAAACTTACATTATTAACGAAGTAGGTTAAAGCCAGAACAAGATAATTATCGCTTTTGGATTGATGATTGTGCAGGGTATCAATCACTTGGGCAAAACATTTCCTTGTTTTAAAACGAAAATGGAAATGTAAAATCAGAGTGTTTTCCAATACTGCAGCAAGATAGAATGATTGCTTTGCTAGATCTTTAAAGTTACTTGACATAATACACGCCCAATACAAATCAATAAAATCAACGATGAAATTTGATTCATTCCCATTCATGAATGAAGTGATATACTGTGAAGAACAATAAGATTGTAACAAAAGTGATGAGGACCTCGATGTAATATTGCAATTATTATTGCTAGCATTTCCAACTTTAGAAAAATAGAAGCGAAGACATTGTTTGATCCAAGATTTGTCTCCCAACTCTTTATCCGTTGGCTGGGAATAAGACAAAAATTGGTTTACTTCTTGTAAAGAAACAAATACTCCAAATGCAAACACCTGCAGTCCGGAAGTAGTCTCGGACGATTTCATGTTATCTTGTGTATGAGCTATTATCTCTCGAGAACGAGACTCTGCGCAGCTGTACTGTTCTTTGTTTGATATTACCATCTTTTTGTACGATGAATTCAAGATGAGGATTAGCATCATGGCAGATAATTGAAACAATGACTTTTTGTTGATAGCTGGGACTTCTCTAAAAGCAACCATATCAACACCATCCAAAAAATAAGCGATACTTTCAAAACAAAAATGGCATACAATCAAAAATAATTCTTACAAAAGTTTATCGTTTGAAGCACAGTAGACGACTCTAGAAATGTTGCCGACGTATTCCAGTGCAGTTTCACTAATTAAAGCGTCTTCTTCGCGAATATTTCCCACATCATCCTCGAATGACACCGCAGGAGAATACTCGTATTTCGTATAACGCTTAGCAAGATATAGGCAATTGATCATAATGCTGCTTACTGCTTCAAATCCCATAACTTTCCATTTCGATGAAAGTATGCTAATACATGTATTATCCTTTTGACCGTCACTACAGTCGATCGAAATGTTCACGTCATCATCGAGAATAGCCTGTACGGTCACACCGTCATCTATTTTCAGAACTCGTTCAATTAAATTATCAATTAAATCATTGGAAACAGCGAGACACGACAAAGCCACATCTTCCTCAATGCATTGAAATAAGTGATAAAGAAATCTCACGACAGTTTCAACTAATTCATAATTCTCATCTTTTCTCAGCAATACCTCATTTGCAACCGTCACCGATTTCATCACGAGGAACGTCGTTGGCGGTGGCAACGTTACTACCATCGTCATCACACTGCATGAACCATTATCAACCTCACTACATGTTGTATCATGACCATCATCCACGTCATCGGTACAGGAGCAAGAATTTGAATTCGTTCGTGCATCGTTTGTACAGCGTTCAAACGCCTGTGCCGCCAAGGAAAATCTTTGAATCCTCCTCCTCCACACGTCTTTGTCATTTTCCTTATCAACATTACTTGAAAGATGCACTGCGGCATGCCCATCGTTCGTTTGGACACTGTCACTTGCAGAATTTACGAGGTCATGCAACGCTGCGTGCAAACGAGAAATGGAATTATCGCTATCCTTACAGCAAAGTAAAGACGGCATGGTAGATTCCAATGTTTGTTCTAGTTCAAAAATTGTGCTCTCTCACTTCAATGATACGAGGGGAGACAGGGAAAGTATGTTCTGTTGGATTTGAAAGTCTACTTGTACGAGCAAACATCGTTCGTTTAGAGCCGTTGTGCTTTGTGCTGTACTGCTGTACTGCTGTACTGCATCGTGAAAGTTCGCTATGGTTCCCTTATGCGAACCTTTGAGAATAATTGTTGTTACATATGTGTATGAGAATTTTACAAAACGCGCGCCAATCTTCGTGAACGTTCGAGTTACCGGCATTTTGTCATTTCACGGAACACAAAAAATATCTACTATATTTGCCGCGTCTCTTTTCGAACAATGACCACATCCACATCCACATCCTCTTCAACTGCTTCCAATTCCACAGATATAGGACTAGTCCCATCCAGCCAGGAAAATGCTAGTACAGAAGCAGGAGGACCAACTGAAGGTCCAAGCCCAGCCTCCAAGCCAGACGAGGCTGGAGCTAGTGCTTGTGGCGCTGATGAAGGTGAGTTGACTAAATTGAGTCCCGTTCAATGGTTGGGAAATTTATTTTTCAATTTTTATACTACGCGATACAATTCTCTTCAAAGTGTGGGATATATCTCAAGTATATCGGACGGCAAAAAATTTAAACTCTCGTCCAAAGTGTGATGGAAAGGATGGGAAGTGTCCTAACGTTGCGGTTTCTCAGTGGAAATGTGGTGACGAAACGTGGGAAGCCTGTGAAGATTGCCAATTAGAAGAGTTTGGCGGTTGGCCAGAGGGTACAGATATCCCGCCATCCGACGACGAAATCGAAAATGATCAAGAAACACTTGAGGATGAAGAAAAGGAGAATAAACGGGAGAATGCGGATAATAGTGATGATTCGATCAAGCAAACAGACACAGATACCCCTTCACACACTGGAGAGGAACATGAAGACGATGATAATGGAGAAATTGATTCGAACAGTAATGGAGAAGAAACAGAAGAGCAATGGGTAGTCCACAGCATGTCCACGAGGGAAGAACTTCAGAGCAAAGACAATGCTGCCAAGAAGTGCCAAACTGAGGGCTGCAATCTTTATTCATGTGCAGTTTGGAAGTCGGCGAGTAGTGGCGAGTTGTGGTTTACATGTTTGGATTGTCAATACAAGGTAAGTGACGATAGTGAACTTGAATACGTATGTGAAGTGCTTTCGAAATTCCCTTATTATCATTCGCAATTTTATTTCCCTCTCATTCACTTCAATTATTCAAGGACTTTGGTGGATGGCCAGGTAATTAGATCAACCAAATATTTTCAATAAGCAGTTTGCATCATTAATCTTATCATCAACATTGAATGACATTATTTTTGCATTATAGAAGAACAAAAGTTTGTGGTGGACGCTTTGAAAAACAAAGAACTAGTAGACCTTTATCACGAAAAATGTTCAAGTAGTAATGGCGAGATATCCACGGCTATTGCAGTTACCCCACCGCCAGGTACTCTTTCAAATGATTCTATGATCAAAACTTCAGAGAATGATAGTAATACATCCAACGCGGTCCTAAAAAAGGTTACACCGCCAGCTCCAAAAGTGCCAAGTGCGAGCGCCCTTGCGATGCACCGTAAGTGGCAAGAAGCAGCTGAGGCAGCTTCTGGAAGTAAGAATGTCCGTATCGTTGTCTCAAAGCCAGCAGCAAAAACGCTTATACATCAATTGCTCCTTGATACCTTCGGTGTTTTCAACATTACAGGAATCTACAAGGCTCTCAAATGCGTTGTTCCTCCTCCTGTTCTGAGGGTTTGCCTTGATGAGATGACTTTAGACTCCTCTCCCATTGACTCGGACATCGAGGATGAGGAATTTTCCGCAAAGATGAGCGTTAAAGTATCCAATAGTGACGAATTTGCAGGATCTCTCGAAATTAAGCCTGGTCGTAACGCGAATACGACATTGTATTACCTTAATCAAAACAAACTTGACAATGGCGGAAATGGTTTGATTGAAGAAAGGAAGAGTAAATTGATCGAAAATGCTGCAGCAGCCACTCTTGAACAAGAAAAATTGGAAGCAATTCTTCGAAATTCCATGATGGAGACGGACAAATTTATCGCACAGCCAACAAATGAAGAGGCAGATATAACGCTTGAGGAAGAAGAAATTATAATTTCAAAACTTAAAGAACATGTCGAAGAATTGAGGAAAAATGTAGTTGACGCGAAAACAATGAAGAGAATTGAGAAGAGAGTCGACCACTTGGCAACGGCATGGAGGAAACGAAGAAGACTTTGTGCTGACTTTTTGCGATTGATGGACGAGAGTACAGATGGCGTCGTTTCATTTTTGAAATGTATGAAAGGCGAAGGACAGATCGAAATTGAATCCGATAACATGGCAATGAAGCAATCATTCATTGCTGCGTCGAGAAAGAATTCAATTTTAATGAGCAACAAATTTCCCTCTGGGAATCGGGCACGGAAAACTTTGACGCCACCAAAAGCAAACCAGCTCGTTATTGAAAAAGAATATTCGTCTAAGACTGATGTCACACCATCTTTTGTTGGCCTCAAATTGTTGGAATCTGGAAAAAGAAAAAGAGTCTTTCTAGATAGCGAAGAGTGAGAAGCTATCATTCCCTAAGTTTATTGATGTTTCGAAATTTTATGTCCCAGTGCTTCATTATAAGTGAAAATAAAAAAAATCCTTTACTATAGTAAGTGTATTCAATTATGATCCAACTGCGTAGCGTACGGCGCCGCCATTGAAGGCACTTCCAAACGATTTACAGAAATGACGCCTTTATTCATTGGAGCATCTCGAAGAAAATCAGGTAGTGGAGCCTTTGCGATGCCTAGGTCCATAAGTGTTTGCAGACCTGCAAATACATTTTTTCCTTTAAAGACTACACCACATTTGAAACGAATCGGCTTCAGATTACTTTCATGAGTACCCTTTGTGCAAAGAGCATTTGTATGTCCTTCCCATTTCCAACGAAATTCCGTTCGCTTCGTACAGCTGTGATCGAGCCCTAACTCTTTCTGGCGTTCCAACCTGAGCTTTTGGGATGATGCAACATCGTGGTCAACAATAATTCCAGTCCTTCCTGTAGCGAGTACGGATGCTGTCCCTCCACTAGTTCTCTCCACATTCATTTGAAGTCTAGCAATTTTCTGTCCTTGCTTCTTAGCAATGTCTAGTCGTCTCTTTTCTGCGATTTGATCCAACGAATCACCAATCAATATATCATCAAACTCATCAAGAACATGAGCTGATTCCCTACTCCCTGCACTTTCGACAGCAACCGCAAACCTACCGACAGCCGCGCGGTCGTCACAAGATAAGATCGTATCGAGTAACGTAATTGGATCGGTATCCTCCAATTCGCCAATACGTCGATCATCTATAATTTACATACAGATAGAGTTTAAATATGCCAAGAAATTACGTAAAAAAGTTCGTACCTCTAAGATTAGGAATGTCCGACGAACAATCGACAGTGCATATTGAACCAGAAATTGCAGCAATTATGTAACGTGTGATAGCAGTTTTGGACGTTGAAGTTTGACATGATAAAGCCAAGACATTTGTTTCTGGCTTGATGAATGCAGTGAATTTATGTTCAGAACAAATTGGCCTCGGAACTTTTTTTGATTTTCGTTGGGATCTTTTAGTATCTGTTGGCATCTCAGCGAATATGCTTTGCTCTAAATTTCCCCCGATATTTATTTGTAAAACGACAACATAACCACTCTGCTGCCGATTGTTGCGGCTTATTGCAAAATTACGAAGGGTTGCATAGACCCGGCAGTTTTGTTCCACCATCTCGCTACCACAATAAATTGAATGGAATTCGGATTCTATTCTAGATCGAAGAGCGTTCAGTCCCATCATTCCAGCAACCGACTTCATGGGATGCGCTAAACCATATACTTCATATCGTGGCATATTTGCACCTACCAATATTTGTGGTAGAGACGATGGCAACTGATTCGCTATCCCAATTTTTTGCACGTGAGAGGAATGCACAAGCGAAGCTACTAACATTTCGACAATCTCTTTTACAGAATACATTGTTACGGCGTTGGCCCTTTTGACTTCGAATTCAAGTCTATTCTCTTCCTGTGCCAGCTTTTGAATATCGTTATTATAATTACTGAAACAGCGCAGTTGTCTACTATTTGCCTTTGACGAAATAAATCTCACGCTTCGTTCAACAGCAATCTCCAATATATTGCTCAATGCATTCAATACTTCGTCGTTTAAAGAATTTGATGACAATTTTCCACTTTTGCTCATTCGGCCTATATGCAAATCGACGACCTCGATAAACTTCGTCCTTGCCTCATTTGACCACGCACTCCTTTTGCCTTTTTCACTATCATCATCACTAGCACGATTATTATCGATTGTTATTTTGGGGCACGAAATCGAAATCATCCTAGAAGTTTCAACCACAACCTGAGCAGCTAAGGCACACGATCCAAGGCTACGTAGCAGTCGATCATGAATGTGCGTTGAAATACTTGTCCCTGCATTTGTGTTTGGCGATACATGTACATAATTCTTCTTCTTTGTTTTCTTCTTCTTGTCTTTTCCATCACCTGGAGGTGGTGTACGAGGCGCTGCCTTTCGTTTACGAAGCCGGGATAATTTTCTCTCACCGGTCATTTCATAAAATCAATCAACTTGAAGTTAGTGTGTAGATAATATGATGATGGTATCGTTCAGTAGCTCATTCAGTTGAAATCTCCTACGTGTATTGGAGTTCAATACAAAAATGTCGAAACCTTGTTCGACTTTACTTCTCTGTTATCGAGATTTGAGATTGGGTTGCGCAAATAGTTTTGCTCTCATACGTTAAATACATTTAGCGTTAAGTAAACTTTAACTCTGATGTAAAATAGCTTCTCTGGAGAACATACTAAAATTCGTAAGTTGTATTTATAATTGTAACTTACATTCAACTGGATCTTCAACATACTTGCCATCAGAAAAGGTTTTTCTGCAACTCTTCAAACACGACATTGTGAGTATATTTGGTTGTAAAATCAAGAAAAACTAAAGTGTTGAGGTACTTCGAAAATAAAAGGTGTCGTTGCTGCCGAAGAGGCTCAAATCGAATCGACAGTTTCAGGCAACTCGTCGCCTTTTGTTACTTCGTCGAGGGATGCAGTTCTGAAAGATCAAAGTCAGGTTTACTTGCCAATAAATAACGCGCTTTCATCTGTTGGTCATGCACATGGCTTCATAGAAGAAATAGGTCAAGGTGTTCAACACATTGCATCTCGAGTGAAGGATCTTATTGGTTTCGGTAGAAGCCATCATCGTTTCACTTATTCTTCCTTTTTGCACTACGACTTCTATACAAAAGGATCATTATTTTTATTGACGATTATATGCAAGAGAATCTGAATGAAAGGTGGAAAATGATTTGCCTTTCGAAGAACTCGTTCGAAGAGATGAGTTGTTGCAGATGGAAGGGCCTTTTGATCAAGGTTTAGCTTTTCTGAATCAGTTGATAGAGATTGATCTGAGGAGAGCTGAAGGTGCCGGTTGCATTGATCAAAGAAGAACACGTTTCGAAAAGGATCGCACATCACGAATATCGATTTTTCTATACTTTCAGTAGCGCTTAGTGAAGAACTTGGTAAAGGGGAACTTGTTTTTTATTTGCCTTTCGAAGAACTCGTTCGAAGAGATGAGTTGTTGCAGATGGAAGGGCCTTTTGATCAAGGTTTAGTAATGTTAGGAACAAAGCAAAAGGTTCAAAGTTGCGCTAGGTTGTATGGCGATAAGGACTCAGACTGAACTAATAATATGTCGGGTACAATTTATAAGAAGAACAAAAGAAGCTGCAAGTCAGGCAGCATGCGCTGGAAATAGCCGAGGATACCATTCAGAATATGAGAATTCATGGTTCAATAACAGGGAAAACGATGACGCGTATTATATGTTTCGATCATATAACAACTGCTACTACTCCTCTTCGGAACCTGTAACTGATGAAGAGGATGAGTTGTAACTACAAAGTAATTTATACCTGGTACAATAGTAGAAGTTAACAAAAACATTAGAATCTTTGAATATTACTTCAGATATTACTACATGTACAGGATTGCTCTTTCTTTCCCTTGCAGAACTTGGTACCAAAGTTATATATCGAACCATCCACATCAAGTTTCTGTAGAAATGAATGACTATTCCTCTTGAAATGGTTTGTAAAACATAGAACCAGAGGACGAATAGTCTTCGTCATAAATGTCCTATCAGAAGACGAAACATCTTTCGTCTTCTTCTTACCATAAAAATCAAAAAAACGAACACAAAGAAACAATTTACTTTCTCCCTTACTGTTACTAATTGCATTTCTTATATCACCTAACGTACATACTAAGCAATAAAATTACTTACAATTGCAAAAAATATAAAAAATAACTTACAATGATCAAAAGAACCAACATTATCACCAACATTATCACTACCAATATCGACGACATCACCACCTACATCTTGCACACTGCCTTCGGTAGGACTAGACCCGTCAACACCCTCAACATTTTCGTTTTCTTCGGTAACTAGACGAAAAATTAATAATCAAAACATGTGTAAAAAATAAAAAACAACAATAATTACCTTCAATACAAATTTCTTCACGTAAAGACTATTCCGGACTTCAATTTTTTCTTCCTCTGTTCCAGGATGATTGTTAATAAATTTCAAAATAATGCTCATATTACTACCAGGTTGGCGTACACCAAAAGCTTTCTCCGTTAACATTAACGGATTACGATAATTTGCATTAGAACCATCGACCTTCAAAATGTTTAAAACGAACATCTTCGCAAAATGATTCAAAGTGGAACCCTCCGTGACAATACCCGCGCCATAAACTTCATTTCCAAATTCTTTTTTCTTCCAATATGGCACCATCACATTCACCGCCGAAGTAATGTGATTATCCACCTTCCAATTATTAGGGGTTGCCAATTTGCGAAATATGAATATGAATATGGATTTACGTTCACGTTCATTTTTTTAAATTAGCTTTTTCCGAAAAATAAGCCATTCTGATTGGATGAAAAAAATGAACGTGATCGTGAATCCATATTCATATTCATACTCATAAGCAGTTTTTTTGCACATGAGTATGAATATGAATATGGATTCACGTTCACGTTCATTTTTATCCGAACATTCATAATGCTGCCATCACCAACACACATTCCGTCCGCATCCAACATCCGCATTCCA
>Ga0209092_10002802_pt1 | contig 15673 bp, 33 predicted proteins | sample FraStrMetagenome_FD_187446 | JGI IMG/M metagenome (GOLD analysis project Ga0209092, IMG submission 187446) | Marine eukaryotic phytoplankton communities from Arctic Ocean - Fram Strait ARC3M Metagenome (SPAdes) (version 2) | ecosystem: Environmental > Aquatic > Marine > Oceanic | place: Fram...
TTGCGCACTGATGAAGGTTAAGTGACTGCCTGTTGACATCCCCTTTAGGTTCTCTAATCTCAAGCCACTGTTCGAAATCTCCATGTTCAATATTGATATTAACTGAGGCAGCTCCGCGACGGACAGACCCTTGATTAGTTGCGAGAATTGTTGAGTCATATATTTTGCAAAAGGGTACGACTCCGTCTGATGTTCCATTTCCTGTAATTTTAGCGCCGGCGGGTCTAATCATATTAACTCCAATGCCAACTCCACCGCCATGCTTAGCGAGTAGCATCATCTCTAAATTCTTCTGTCCTATATCTTGGATGCTATCAGCAACATCAATCCCAAAACAACTAATAGGCAAACCCCGATCAGTACCTGTGTTAGATAGTACTGGGCTAGCGAGGCAAAGCCAACCATTCCAGATGTATTCGAAAAACGTTTCGGCCATTTCCGGTTTATATAATCTACGAGCAACCGTTTTAGCAACCCGTAGGTAAGCTTCTCTCGGTGTTTCTCCGTCGAATAAATATCCCCCGGATATAGTCTTCTTGTAGACATCGTTATCACCCCACGCAGGGTAATCTTTGTTTTTTTCCCAATTTTCATTCCACATTATATTAAATGATTTATCCAGGCTATAAGCCCATTAATATTTAAAGCAACTAAATTCCATTGCTTTCTTGATGCTGTTTGTATTACGACTAGTATAAACCCAACAATGTAAAGTTGTGGATCTATAGTCCATTGAGCAGCAATTAAAAAACCACTACCCATGTAACCTGATCTAGTTGCTAAACGTTTCCAAGGACTTAGCCTCTTCCGCCTTACTAGTTTCTTCAGTAAGTTCTGTTTTAAGTTGTTCAATTGCGGCTTCATAACCAGGTATTAATTTTAATGTTTCTAAAGTTCCAACAGCTAAGTCTCTCATATTGTTTGACTCATTTAATAGATGTTCAATTATTCTGTTTTGAGCGTTTACTGTTTTTTCTAATAAATCTATTCTACTTTGTTTTTGTCCTTTCATCTCTGTAATCGATTATAAAACCAGCCAAGACCACTATGTTCATAGCAACACTTGATAACACCTCATATAAATTATGAAATGTATGTATTGATAAGTGAACGTGGCCAACAATCCAAAATGGCATTGCTAAGTTTTGGCTGATCCATATTAATGTATATTTTAAAAAATGTTTCATAAGTATTTATAAAACATAACTACAACTATTCTTTGGTCTTCATACTCATTAGGATATTTACTGTGAAAGTATTCACAAGGATAAGACAATAGTCTATTAGCCTTATAACCAACGACAGAATTTAATTTCCATTTTGATTTATCATTTGAATCCTCTAATAACATTCTATCAAACTCCTCCTTGTCTGACTTATCGTATGTATAACCGTAGTCTTGGTGTTCCCAAAAAGCAGTGCCATTCAAATTAAGCTCATTTGCTTTTACATATAGAACTATAGCTCTATCAGGCTGTTGTCCTTCTATTATAGTATCATTGTGTATACGCCAATCATTGTCTTGATCTTTATTAGCTTCTCTTGCAAATGATAATATGCTTTTTATTTTCCTACCCTCTATATTTTCTAGTTCACCTACTATATAGTCTTTAAAAGCTTCTGGTAATTCTTTAACCCAAAAAGATTTCTCTGGATATTTAACCTCTGTAAACTTATCACAGTGCTTAACTAATTCGCTATACAAGTCGCTTGTTAAGAAATTATCTTTTATATATATCATAATTTATTTTTTACCAAATGTCTTCAAAGTCTTCACCTTCATTAGCCTTAGAATAATCCGTCGACCGTATAGCAAAGAAATCGGTATGAGTATGCCCCCCGGTAAGATGATAGAACCAATCAAGATTACCTGCTGCTTCTTTGTCATACGCGAAATACGAACCCAAGTCAATATAGCCAAGCTCCACAAGTTTTTCATTTGTTCTTTTCTTTATAAAGTGTTTAAGATCGTTTGACTTTATACCTTCTACGTCACCCATCTCAAACATCTTGTCAATGTATTTTGTCTCAAGCTTTACCATTGTCTCTGCAGCAGTAATGATATCTTCTCTACATAAATGTAATAGCTGATCATTCTCGCTGCACATATCTCTAAACAATTTACAACCCATTTTACTATGTAGAGACTCGTCTCTTACAGACCATTTCATTTGTTGACCTATACCCTTTAATGAGTTTCTTAATTGAAAAGAATATAGAACAGCAAAAGCAGAATAAAGGCTAACGCCCTCAGCAAAGGCAGAAAATACAGCCAAGCTTTTACCGATACCAACAGGGTCGTTCCCATCATAAGCAACAAGATTGTCAAACCTCGCTGACGTATTTGGTTCATGAAGAAATGCTTCATAGTCTTCTAGTTTTAATGTTTCGTTTAAATAACTATATGCTACAGCATGTACAGTTTCTTGAGACCCAAACATCATAGCCATTTGTTTGATCTCGTGTTTAGGAAACCAACCTACTACGTTTTGAGTCCAGTAATCTGATACTGCACATTCTGTTTGAGCAAAACCTAGCAGAATATTTCCTACTAGGTGTTTCTCTTTTTCATTAAGCTTTTCGTTCCAGTCTTTGATATCACTTTGCATTGATATCTCAGTGTGTAGCCAAAATGCTTGTGCTTGCTTTAACCAACCCTCAGTATAATACTCAGGGTATTCAAATGGTTTATACGCTATGCGCTCGTCAAACAATCCCATTATTTATAAACTTCTAATGCTAAGTCTATAAATGGTAAGTACAACACGTGTGTAACCATTTCTTTTTCTTCATATGATCTAAAACCCAGTAGTACACCTGGGTAAAAGCCTATAGATAGGCTCCAACTACTTTCTTCTTTATCCATAACATTTTATATTATATTTATCTTGTAATTTTATTATATCTTTAATCTTAACGTATCCTCTAATCTCCCAAGACCATTTGACAAACTTATCTATTTGTCTTTCAGCATATTTTCTTTGTGCTGTTAGCTTCGAGAGTCTAGGATTAACCTTATTGTATCGTCGCATTCTTTTTGATTTTGTGGTTTATATAATGTAAAAGGTTCTATTTTACTTTTAGTTATTAGACTCTTAAACATCTTCCATCTAAGTGGAAACGATTCGTTTGCTCTGCCTTTAGTTTCAATTATAAAACCCTTGCCAACAAAGTCAGGTGTATATTTTATATTAAGTATTTTTTTATTACCTCTATTTTTATATTCACCCTTACCGTTTCCACATCTTTCATATGATTCAAATGGAAAATCAAAAGCCTCCTGTAATTCAAATGTCTCACCTTCATACAGCGCTTTGATCTTAGCTTTCTTTAGTGCCATATACATATAGCGCTCTAGACCAGAAGCGAAGTTGATCCCATCATATGAGATCTTCTTCGACTGTACTGGACCTTTTTTTCTTTTATAAGATTTCTTCTTCATTTACTTGGATTTGGTTTATCATTGCTTCTTCGATCTCGTCTTGTAAGCAATGACGTGCTGATTCTAGATACAGTATTGCATCCATTAATTCTTCTTGAACATCAACTATAAACCTTGACAAGTCTTTCTTTTGACCTTCAATCTCTTGCATCATCGTAGCTCCATATTTCTTTTGACCTATTAAACTACGTTCGTCCATCTTCCTTAGTACATTTTGTACTATCTTGTCTTGTGTTTTAATCTGCATCTTTTACGAATGTTCCGTTAATCATTTTACCTGTTCTTTTGTTTATAACATTGTAAGCACTATCAATACAGGACTCGATTTCAAAACCTTCCTGATGAGCTAGATTAGTTAGCACTACAACCATATCGCCAATTGCATCAACAATTTCAGGTTTGTCTTTCTTTAATAAAGCTTTTGCAAGCTCACCAGCTTCTTCTATTAGCTTAACATATTGAGTATGTGAGTTACCCTTATCATATATGCCTCTAGCCATAGCCCAAGATCTTATAAGATCAAATCTATTTGGTAATGCTTTTACGGTGTGTATGTAATTAAGCTTTGGTGCTATATTAGCAGATTCGTAAAAAGCTTTGTTGTAAATGTAACACCTGTTTTCGTTGTACATTGAAGGCTTCACATTCATCATTATCCACGGAATATTTTGTTTGGTTATTTCAAACTGGCCAAAGTCCGGTACTTGCCAAGTTAAACCTATGTTATCAGTCAGTCTACCTTTAAGTTTAGTTACTGGTACAGGGAATGTTGAGGTTTGTTCTGTTGCGTTTATCTTCATATTATTAAATAAATTTTTATATAATTTTCTATCTTTCTTATAGCCATAAGACTGTTGAAGTTCTATTTCGCGATCTGAGATATAATCTATATCTTCTGACTGCTCAAGAACTTCGTACTCTCCCTCCTTATAGCCTTGTACAAGGGTAACTCTCTTATTAAGATTACATGTTACCCCTATCTTTTTACCTGGTATGTGGTATAAATAATATATCATTTTAAAGTTTGTTATTATACAAGTGCATATTATGCGCGTGGTGATAATACCAACCTGTTTCAATAGACAGTCTATCTGCAACCATCTCTTGCAACGATGCAAATTGATACTGATCATTACAGAAACCGTACCAGATGTCATTAGAACGCATATAGACGGACATACAAAGCTTATTGTTTATAATACTAAACTGTACCGCATAAGTACAGGGTGTGTCATAAATATAATCTCCTGGTTCTATTTGTTTAGCATCATATATGGTTATAGCAGCTTGTCTAGTGTCGGTATTATTTCTTAATATTTCTACTACATTATCTAACTGCTTATTACGTTTCCATTGATAACCATAATTAGAGTTTACATTACCGTATTTGTCAGCCATACGCTCCCATATAGGTGGTACTTTACCATACAGTTCAGCTAGCTTATCAACACTAGGATCACCAGACAGATACCAAGACCATTCAGCAGCAGCATACTTCTTGTTCCAGTTGCGCTGTACATTTGTTATTACTTTATCAGAAGGATTATCTATATAAAACCCACAATTGAATATAGCTTTAGTATCACCAAAGTCTATACCGTGTTGCAGTATTTCATCAAGCACAGCTTCATAAGCTTCACTTGCGTTATTATATCTTTTTGTCATTGTCTTTATTTCTTTTGTTATAATAGTATTTACAGTACTCAAATATCTTTATCCATATATCTGTTTTACCATATGCTTCAGGGTCTCGATATGTCTTGCCGTTATTAGTTATGTCAACATACCATTTTATATTTGACTGAGCGTATGGCGCGATGTATATACTGTTGTTAATACACCAATGATATGCATTCCAGTCTTCTACTTCATAACCTGGATCACCCATATCTATCTTAGCTTTCTTACCCATTATTCCCAAGGCATTTTATCATCGCCAATATTCATCTGTTCGTAAGGAATAAAGCAACCTGACTTTGGTTCCCATTTGAAATGGGCTTCAGCTCCGTTCTCTCCTAAGTTTTGAAATTTAACTTTTAATACCTTAGCTTTAACGGTCTTAGCTTCATAGTCTCTGTGTATTAATAAACCATGATAAGAAGCATCGTACCATTCACCACCACCTTTAATGTTGTACATTGTAGGCTCTTCAATCTTGCCGTCTTTGTCTTTATACATTTTAGTTGGGTGAGCAACAATAAACACCAATACATCAAATTTCTTAGCAAAGATCTCTATCTTCATTAGATATTCCATTGTGTACCTATTAACATCGTCAGAACCTCCAACGTCTCTAACTTTATTAAAAGGATCAATAACTAAACACTTAATACCCTTGCGCTTAACTAACTCAGCCCCTTTCTTAAGTACTGAGTCTAACGTATATCTTTCCATATCAATATGAAAATAATTAGTATTACAATGATCTGCTATTTGATTCCATTTTTCAGTGTTTATATCTTGAGTCGTTGGCATACCCTGCCAAGTCTTACGCATTAACTTATGTGCGTGAAGATACGTTGGTTGATTTTCCGGCGAAGCGAACGCTGTTTTCCAGCCATAGTTCGCATTATAACCAACAACCATTTGGTCGACAAAATCACTTTTGCCGGAAGAAGGAATCCCAGTGACAGCAATAAATTGACCGGTATAAGTAGAAAATATGTCATCAAAATTCTGAAGGCCAACTTGAAAGCCTGGCTTAAAACCATTACGAACAAAGTCGGTAACTTCATCTTCAATATCCCTGAATGTCGTAACATTCTCCATTGGTACAGGCTTTGCTCCTGTAATACGCTGTGATAGTTTTTCTCTTCCATGTTTTTGTAAATATTCGTTTGCGTCTTTGCAGTCATCAAATGTAGCTATATAACAAACCTCTGATCCTAGTCTACGTATTAATTCAGCTTGTAAAGCTTGACCTGCTTCGTCTGAATCTACGGCTAAAATAACTTTCTCTTTGTCCTCTAAGTAATCTATGCAATTGTCTAAGTAATCTAAATTGTTATTATTAAGTGTAGCTCCGTTTGGAACTGATATAGCGTTAGGTATACCAGCTTCATGTAAAGCCATCACGTCCATCTCTCCTTCAGTTATAATACAATAATCATAACCTACTATACTATTTATATTGTAGAATACTTTTTCAGCACCCTTATATAATTTAAAGTTCTTTCTTCCATCACGATACTTAACATTGATAAGTTGATCGCCCATGAAATAATTAAACTTTATAACGTTCTCGGTTTTACCGGTCTGAGGCATATATTCAGGACCCTCTCCAATCTTTAGATCAGAAAGAGTTGACTGAGATATACCACGAGTTTCAAACCATTTCAATATCTTATCACCTAAGCCAAAGTCCTTATCTGGATACTCAGGGTCTGGTTGTATAGGTTTAATGTATTCTTTTACACTAGAACCTTTACGTTGATAAGTATGTAACTGAAATGATGTGTTACAATTATGACAAGTACCAAGACCACGTTCCCAATCATAAGAAGCACATTTTGCTTTTTGATTCTTGGGTTTCCTGTTGTGAGAGCACACAGGACATACGCCCTGTGTTTTACCCTCTTCAAGCTTATGTTGATTGAACTCATCAATCAAAAATCCATTGATCTCTATTGTCTGCATTTAATTTAATTTAATTATTAATCTCCATCTCTACAGTCAGGGCATATGTCGCAAAAATCTATTTCTTCTTGCGTCATGCCAGCGTGACACACTTGACACGCTAGCTCTCCGTTATTCCTATACATTAAAAAGGTAGATCATCATCGCCTGCTTCAGCTACAAATGCAGGGGCTTTAGGTTGATCCTCACGTGGTGCTGCGGCTACGTTTTCTCCATTAGTCCATACTACAGAGACATTACCTAAATAAGTCTTTGCTACTTTAGCCTCGCGTTCTTCTTTAGACTGAGCTACAACAATAGGTCCTTGATTACCAAACTGGTCAGGCTCATCGTTTATAGTTATTGTTATAGGTAGGTATTTACCTTTTTTACCTTCAATAATCTTTGTTTTGTCAATAAGATTAAGGTTTATACTTGCATTAATTATACTAGCCATATTTAATTATTTATTAAGGTTACTAAATTTCTAATTTGTTCTACACTACTATTTGTTTGTCTTCTAAAGTTATCAAAATTCTTGTGATAAGGGTGTAAGTTATCTCTAGAGTTGTTATTAGTGTAAAAGTTTGTATTGTTAGCTTTAAATTGCTTGCCTGATATACTACAGGTCTTCATTTTTGGTCTAGCCATGGTTTATAGGGTTTTATTGATGAAATATTGAGTAGGATCAAAGCCTTCTGACTTATAGAATAATTCATAAGCAGCGACTGCTCTTTCGACTTTGTCCTTACCGTTTTTGTAAAATTGTGGTGAGCAATCAAATAATCCTATTTGACCTGTGTTTTTATCAATAGCGATAAATAACATTTCATAGCCAAATAGTTTACTATAAATATAAGCTTGACTATCATAATTGTACTTAGAAGCAGACCATTTAAACGATTGAAGATCTGCTGTAGTTTTTAGATCTATTATCAGCTTTTCGTCATGGTTTATTATATCTGCTTTACCTTTCCAATTATGGCCTTCAAGCTCTGTAATACCTGGTAGTTCGTACTCTACATTCTTACCTCTAATAAGATCGTGACAAATTTTATTCTCTAACATTTTATCTGTTAGCTTTTCTATTTGATCAACCTCATGCTGCAATAAGCACAGTTCTCCACCAGATATCTCTTTGTATGCCTTTGTATTCCTAGTAGTTGCTTCTATTATCTTAAACTTTTTAAGTTTATCAGGTTCTAGAATAGCAGTGTGGAAATATCCACCTACTAGAAATGCTGGTCTTGGCTCTAAAGCCTTACCAAGGCCCAAAGGGTTTGTAAGTAAAGTTCCAACGTCAGAATTACTTAAGTACTTTTTTCCAAAAGAACCATAGTAATGTTCATCTTCTCGTAACTTTTTAATTACTTCTTCTTTGTTCATATTATAGCGTGTTTAATGCTCCTTCTATTTCTTGAGATAGAGCATATTTAGCCTTTATGGCTGACAATTTACCGCCTGCTGTTACATATTGAACCGCTTTTTCATAAGCTGGATCTTTTTTAGACGTTAAAGTTGGCTTCTTAGGTTCGAATTTCTTCTTGCCATGATCATTAGTTGCATCTGCATCCGCTGTGTCATCTATTAAAAATAGATTACCAAGCGCATACTTCTTGCCATAACTCGATGCACTACCATATTGTTGAGGTACTTGCATACCTTTTTGGTTTAAATCTACACCTACGATTGCCTGTGCGGCTATAGAGTTTTCTCCATCATTTAGCGATGCCGTAGTTCTTATAACTGGCTTTTCGCATGAAGATATTAACTCTTCGTGAATCGTAACTGAGACACCTAGCTCCTTTAAAAAGGGTTTAGTAGCTTCGAGAATGTCTTCGGCTGATCTGAAGTTGTATTTGCCGAAGGAATTAAATCTAGATTTCTTAGACTTAAATCTTGTTTGAATTTCTATTAACTTGTTGTTTAAAGTCATAATTTTGGTATTTGGTATATCTATATAATCACATATAAATATATGGTTTTACATTGCTAACTTACAGGTAGTCAAGCACTTGCGAGTGATCTACATTGTTTATTAACCTGTCTACTGCTTGTCTTTTTATTTCTGAAACTCGTACGTAGTTACTAATTCCAGGTATGTTTAATGTAGCAGCTATCTCCTTAGCAGAATGCTTATTACAGTCTAAACCATAAGATAATCTTAATACCTCATACTCTTGGTGTTTTAAGTGCTTCTGCATTAATCCTTTTAAATACACGTTTAATAACTGTATATTATATGGCTCGGAGTTATCTGCTATTTGATGATACATACTTTCCTCATCGTTTAAAACAGGCTTGTCAATACTTAAGAATATAGAATTAAAAAACATTTGTACCATACCTTTATCTTTAGTTGATCTCATCTCGTTAAGCTTGTGTTCTGGTATTCTAATGTCACCTCTGTGTCTATCTATTCTTCTACGTATTGCGCCTTTTATTCTTTTACTAAAAAACGATTTCAATGATTTCTCTACATCATCTTTTTCTTCTAGTATTTCCCAATTTACTTTGTCTACAGCTTTTGTCAATGCTTCACCACCTATTTGTAATAAATCTAGAATGCTTAACACGCCTGACGCATGATTTGCTGTAGAAAATTTCCTAGCCATAGCTTCTACAAGAGGCAGGAATTTTACTATAAGCTCGTCTCTAGTATATTCATCGTAGAATTTACCTTCGAGATTAGCTATAGACGTCTTTACATCTTCCTTGTATCTGATGTAGTTTTGTATATTATATTTCTTCATTTAAAATTTGTTTTTCATTTCTTAATGAATCGTTTAAATTTCTATGAACAGTTCTAGTTGAACAATTAAGTAAACCAGCTATTCTGCTCCATGTTATTTTTTTACCAAGTTCATTCATGTCTAACATGCATTGGTATATTGATTCTGAGTCTACCATGTTTTTTCTACCTATTAATTTTCCTACAATACTAAGTTTATCGCTAACACTAAGCATGTTATACTCTTTAAATATAACTTTACGTAGCTTATTTCTTGGAGGTTCACCACCAGTATTAAACACATCGTCTATCATATTTTGTAGTTTCTTGTCACTAATAAAAAAGGTTACAAAACCATTATCTTTGTTAGCTATAAACTCATAAACATGCGACGGTAATAAACCTCGATCTTGGTTTAAGTAATATAATACAAGAAAATGCCATTTCATGCTTTTATACGTAGTTATCTTTGCTTTAGTATTAAATAAACAATAGTATTCATATGTGCCAGCTTCAAAGAACATGTACTTATCTGTCTCAACAGTAGGAATGTCATTAATAGGCATTTGCCTATAAATAATTCTTTGCTCATTGAGCCATTCTATTTTTCTTTCGTGTGACATAAGCCTATTACTTATATATACTATAGGGCATGTGTCATACCTAGTATAAAATTAATTTTAATCTTCTATTATATTTTATTAAAAGCCTCGATTTATTATAAACTTTTAGTTTATCATTTCCTTTTAATATATCTTTTATTATATCATTATGTAACTCATTTATTCTATTTTCTAAGTACTTTACGTGCTCCAGCTTTCTTTTGCGCCTTTTTAATCTTGTTATGTATATTCTCATAATTAGTAGATATTAAATGCTTGTATATTTTTGTGCTCATATTTATTTATTATTCATAGTGTTTCTCTAATAAGAGGTTTGCTACCTCTTGGCTTATCATGTTCTCGTTGTATAGTTTCCATATTAATTTGCTCATATTCCTACTAGTTTTACATATTCTTTACCTGAGTATCCAGCACCTGACCACTTTTTTAGCTGATCAGGCGTTAATCTATAAGATAAAGACTCTATTTCTTGTATTGGCATGAAATCTATTTCTCTTGCTCTTTGTTTTTCTAATTCATTCATAGTTTCTAATTGCTTTAAATAATGGGTGTCTGTAAGAGTTAGCTTTAGTTCGCTGAAAATAAGTGAACGTAGCTCGCTTACCGATATAGTCGTTTACATTTACAAGCATATCAGCTAGAGCTTCATAGTTGTAACCTTTACCTGGTGGGCAACCAAACTCTATGCCTTCATCATCTCGCATAATAAACTTACCTAACGTACCTGTACGCTTACCTTTACCAGTAACATAATCAATAATTGTAGCCTCAGTGTCATGAAAGTCTTTAAATTTTTGTAGATTATAAGATCGTTTTTGCTCATAAGGTTTGTTAAGTCTTAACATGGAGCCTTCGTAACCTTGATTTAAGTATGACTCGTGCATTTCTTTAGCTTCTGTCATGCTTCTAACAATAGGGTTTCTTATTAATGTCATGGATCTAGATATAGGTAAAGCATGCGCTAGCCATATATAGCGAACATCATAATCAGGACCTTCAGCTATTGTGTCATACACGTGGTACTGTACAAGATGCTGAGCGTCAAGCCTATCGTCTTCAGTTGGTTTTGTTTTTCTTACTAGTGATATGATTTTTTCAAAGTCATTTTTAAGCTTGTGATTGTATAGCTCACCATCTAAAACAGTGAAAGGGTGGACTTTAAAAAATTCTGCAAGATCACGTTCAAGATGAGCAACGTTTTTGAATTGCTTACCTGTGCGTGAAAATGCACCATCTTTAGTAAAGACACACCGTACACCGTCTAGTTTTGGTTGTAAAAACACTTTATCATAAAAATCAATATCTTTCTTGCCAACTTTATGGGCAAGCATTGGTTTTATCATAGTCTTTCTATTTTATTTTCTATTATTTTAATTTTGTTTTGTAGTATAGCACACTTATCATATTCTTCTCTTTCTAAATAAGAAGACAATAGCGTCATAAGCCTAGCTAATTCAGCTAACAGCATCTGCTCTTGATCTTCTTTTGGTATCATAAAAGAATCATTATTAATATTTTTTTGTGCTTTCTGGTAGAGCTTTTCAGCTACTAACTCTGCTATTCTTTCGATATCTTCGTCGTTCATGTATATATTATCAATACTTGTTTGTATTTTGTTTGTGTTTCTCCCAGTCAGTGTAGTCATAGTCAGCTTTGTATCTAGACAAGACGTCATCTATTTTTAGAACAAACACACATTCTGTCCTGTATTGATTCCAGCAAGACATCCATATGTCTGCTTTACCAACCCATATAACATACGTGTAATGGTGATCAATGTCTACGTGAGAAGGGTATAAATACTGAGACTGGTAATGAAAGTCCTTTACTAAATGAGCGGCCATTTTCGACCCATCTGCAACTATTCCGTTACTCTTCATGTGCTTAAGCCAATTAGCTAATTCTACAGCTCTCCATTCAGGGTAACCATCATGGTGTAGATACATGTTTACGTAGCTATTTCCGTCTACTAACTCAGGGTTACAGGCAAAGCCAGCCTCATTGTGTGAAGCTAGCTCTCTATCTACTATCATTGTTACACTTCTAGTTGCCATAATTTAGCTTTACTAGGTTTTCAATATCATTTTCTAGTGACACAATCTCTTCTGCTGTCATCAAGAATTGTTCAATAGCTATAGTTTCATAACTACTTAAGTCGTCAGCTTCACCTTCGTGAATAGCATTAACGCAATCTTGCATTGCTCTTACCGTGTTTTCGAAACGGCAGTAACTCATATTTGCCATAATTTTTTGTTTTTAGTTAATAATTAGTAATATTTCAATACACCCGCGTTATCATGGGTTATCGCCCGTAGCCTAAAAGGTTAACGAGTGTATTGATTAGTTGACGCAGTAGGAATCGAACCCACTTTATAACCATTGCGCCTGTTGTTAATCCAGTAAAACCATATAGGCTTCTGCATTATTTTGTCTAAACCAGCTTAATCCTTTACGTAGATCTCTAACTATTTCGTTATTAGTGGTTGACATACCAAGTTCAGATGTCATAGTTGCACCCATTACAAAGTCATACATACTAAGCTCTATATTGTTTAGCTCAATACTTTGACCTGTGAATCTGTTTTGCACTACTTCGCCTTCGTCATATATTGCACCATTGAACCATTTAGGAATTTTCTGTTCTTTCTCTTTCATATCCTTCTTCTATTAATTCGTCTTCTATTTCTTTTAATTTATCGTTGTAAAACTCCTCGTAAGTAGTGTCTATAGCGTCTTGGAAGCCATATTCTTCCATCATGTACTCATCTATTTGTATTCTATTACCTTCTATGATTACATCTGATAGTTTTTCAAACCACTGACTGTCATAGTAATAGATATCATAGCTAAAATCAGGGTTTCTATCGTCCGCTGTAGCCATATATAGCTCATAACCATCAGCTGTTTCTGTTGTAGTAAAACAAAAACCATAGTTTTGCCAATCATGAGTAAATTCTGAGTCATAATGATCTAACACTAGTTGTAGCTTTTTTTCATGATCCATTTCTTCAAAATGCAGAATACCTTGTTTTTCAAGCTTACTTTCTATTAATTCGTCTGTTAATTTTCTCATATTATTTTTTTATTAAGATGTTATCACCATACATAAAGCTATAAGGCTCTAGTTCCCAGGTTTTTATGTTACTATATGTGAATAGATCTCTCATTTCATCTATAGTTAGATTAGACCACATGTACTTAGACATTAGGACATATTTTAGTCTTTTAGCAGCTGCATATTTTCTAGCATTAGCTTGTAAATCTTTTTTAACGTCAGGCAACAGCTCGTCGTAGACGGTTTTAATTTTACTCATATTTTTTATAGTTTTTAAGATAATAATTTAGCATGTATACCATTCTTGTTAATGGATTGTGTATTAAAGCTCTAGCATTAGATACATCTTTTCTAACAACAGTCTCACCATTACTGTTCATAATTACAGTTCTTGTGTTTTGCTTGTATACTGGATTTATTTGATAAGCTCTGTCTGTGGTACCGTTTTGCCTACGTACATAACCTGACTCAAATACAGCTAGTCTAAGCCTTTGAGCATAGCCTTTTTTGTTAGATTGATAATAAGGACTAGCAGGACAAGGAAATTCAAACTCTCTAGTTCCGTTTTTAGCTTGCCGCTGTGTTGTTACTTCTTTAATGTTATGCTCTATTAGTAACCTACGTGCGTAGGAATCTTCAAGCATCTGGGCTTCTTCTCGCCAAGTGTACGTGTTTCTCATGTTTAATTTAGTTTAATTTATTATATTATCATACCTTATTTGTATTTATTTTGTGGAGGTGGAGAGAATCGAACTCTCGTGCATAGTAGTTCCTGTTGCAGGCTTTCTACCATGTCAAAACCATGTCACCCCCATTACGTAGTTATCTTCGCGTCTATCTATATTAGCGTCTAGCGATCGGACTTCCACCGTGCATGCAGTTAATTACTCTGCAACCCGTGATACTACGACTTATAAAATTAAAGGATCTTCGTCAGCTTAACCACGTATCTCTTCGCTGAGTTCCTACAGCCATACTGAGCCCTTCACATTTATAAGATTTTTAGTAACTAGTGAGGATTCGAACCTCATACCCGTCGGTAGCCTAAGCGCGGTGCACCACTGTCTTTCGACCGGTGCGCGTCTTACCTGACCTAGTTTCCAGTAATTAGGCACCGCTTAGCGGTGTGTTTACAGCATTCGCCTACCCAATTACTTACCCAGACATTTTCTACCTTTGCTTACGCCGCGGTCTGTTATTTATTCGCTGGAGTCGGTTTTCATATTTAGATAGAGCCGTATACCGTAAAACTCTTTGTACTTACTTTCTACGCCAAGACTTGTGCACTAAAGCGGACAATTCTTGACTGACTATTTGTATTGTATTACCTGTCTTATGTTCAATTATTGGAATATAACTATAATCTTGAACTGTGCTACAAGGAACACACGTTTTATATCCATACTCTAATCTAATTGGGTGCACCTCTGTGCCACATCTACAATACATATTTATTTATTTTTGGTTTATTATATTATCAAATAGTGTTTGTATTATTATTGTATAACTTTTTTAAAGCTAATCTCACTACATAATCTTTCATTTCTAAATAGCTATCACCATTTAACGGTACATCAGCTAGTTGCCAATCAACACTGTCTGCTATTATTTCTCTTATATGATCCGCTACACCTTGTGCAACTAAATCTAATTCTGACATTTTACTCATTGGTTATATTTTTACTTAAAATTAAAGGTGAATCGTCTCTACCAGCTGATATTAAATAACATTTTCCTAGTTCTTCAATAATTAACGGTTTATCACCAAATGTTTGTTTGTATTTTTTTCTTACGTAAACTTCTATTTTATTTCTCATATTAGTATTTATATTTAAGTTTTTAGTTGACGTTATACGGTGTTGTAAAACATTAAAACGGTTTCACAACACCGTATAGCCGCAATTGCTGGTCAGCGTATTCTTGCAAAATCTTTCCTTCTGCTTCTCTGTTTACTAATGCAAGGAATTTCTTCATCCTTGGTCTTTTAGCATTTTCTATTGTTTTTTGTCTAAAAAATTCTTCTGCTTCTTTACTCATTTTATTTTTAATTTATCGCAACTGCGGTTATACAAATACGTTATATGCAATTAAAAAAGACATACAACAATAAATATAAGTAATGTGGCGTGGCTTGGTTATACCAACAAATCAATGCACATTTGAAGTGTCAGCCTTCCATCTTACGTGCTGTGCTACTCACCACACTA
>Ga0209092_10002803_pt1 | contig 15671 bp, 12 predicted proteins | sample FraStrMetagenome_FD_187446 | JGI IMG/M metagenome (GOLD analysis project Ga0209092, IMG submission 187446) | Marine eukaryotic phytoplankton communities from Arctic Ocean - Fram Strait ARC3M Metagenome (SPAdes) (version 2) | ecosystem: Environmental > Aquatic > Marine > Oceanic | place: Fram...
TGCAAACTAAACGATTGGGTGGGTCCAATTCTAGAGGTTTGTTATGCACCCAAGTACAACAAGTAGCACAGGCATAAGCCTAGTAAAAAGTTTTGAGGGCCTACATAAAGTAGGTGAAGATGGCCTGATCCGTAGCTACCGATGTATAGCAGGACGCTGGACTGTAGGATATGGAAGTACTAAGGGCATTCGCTCTGGTATTAAGATTACTGAGGCAGAAGCAGAGCAGAAGCTTGTAGATGACCTTAAAGTATCTGAGGCCGACGTTAAGCGCGTAGTTAACGTACCCCTAAGCACCCACCAGTTTGACGCCTTAGTCTGTTTAGCGTTTAATATAGGCGGTACTTCTCTTGCTAAGAGTACCCTCGTTAGAAAGCTAAATAAGGGCCTCTACGACGAAGTGCCCAGTGAGATAATGCGCTGGGACAAAGCTAGAGTAGATGGCTCATTACAGAGCGTCAGAGGACTTACTAGACGTCGCTCTGCTGAAGCCGCCTTATTCACTATGGATGCTCCTCTCGCCTCAATGGGTGGGGAAGCAATGCCACAGAAGGTTGAGCAGTCTGCCGTTAAGTCTCTCAAAAAGAGTAAGACTATTGCAGGTACAGGCATAGCCGGAGGAGCCACTATCTTGAGTGAGGTGGCCTCCAAGCTAGAAGCACTAACCGCATATAGCGATACTATCCAACAGGCATTTTTAATCATCACCCTCGGCGGAATAGCTCTAGCAGCATATGCCCGCTACAAAGACAGTCTGGAAGGAGTACGATAAGTGTTTGGACTTTTTACAGGAAAGATTAAGGCAGCAACTATGGCTATTTTTGCAGCACTAATACCCCTCCTGTATCTCCTAGGAAGGAGAGACCAAGCAGCTATTAATCGTTCTGAAATTCTAGAAGACGCCCTAGAGACTGAGAAAAAGCGGTCTACCTTTTACAAAGCCATGGAGACGCATGTTCATGAGATTGAAGCAGAGTCTGCTCCTGATCGGGATGCTCTTATTGAGCGCCTGCGCGACAACGGTCTCTAAGACTACTGTCGAGGTCTACTGCCCATACCTTAAAGAGTATGCCGCAGAATTTAACACCCAGCTTATAGACGAGCTATCTACACTGCCCCAAGACAGCACTGCCATTCCTACAGCTGTTTCGGACTACATTGACTTGCGAGATCTTATTAGAGCTTGCGAAATAGAGCGGAATAAAATCAATGCCAATTAGCACACAAGAAGATGGCGGGCTTCCGGTAGACGATACTCGTACACTGACTGCCCCACAGGGTACGGAAGCAGCTGGCCTAGCAAAAGATCAGATAGCTACTAATGCCGCTAACAACGCAGCTGCTATATACAATATTAACGCTGGTGGTGCATTTACAGGCCAAATACCAAGAAACTATACGGGCCCCGCTTACGACACTACCATGAGTGAGACCATGAGTCAGTACAGCGATTTTGTCGGTAGCCCAGAGGCTGTTGCGGGATTAGGGACGGCTTTTGACGCTGCACAGGACCCCGCAGGTTTTCTAACGCCAGAGAGTACGCTCTCAGGACAAGAGCCTGTAGTGGATGCAGACTCCGGTTTAGTTGACACGGGCTCCATTGACAATTTGGACGCAGATGGTCTGGCCATTGGTACAGTCGTAAATACTGCTGGGACTGTTGACGCAGATAATACCGGAGCCACAGGGACCCAACAGGCTAACTCCTATGAGACTGCTACTACAGGAGAAGCTGTCGATGGCGCACTAGGTACAGCAGCTACAGGTGAAGTAGACGATAAAGCCGTAGTTGATGCTGAACAGATTGACATGGAAGGTACTGCAACTGGCTATAATAAAGATGGCACCGTAAACTACACGGGACAGGCCCTTACTCAGTTTGCCAGCCAGAACATCTCTATGATGATCGATACCACTACAGTCGCGGGTAAGCTTTTAGCCCAGCAGCTGGGTGAAGGTAACTACACAGACACTAAAGCCACCACGATGGGGCAGCTCAACATTATTTCAGAGCAGTTCACCGGACCGGATGGTGAGCCCAAGATTCCTACATGGGCACAGGGTACAGCCCGTAATGTAGCTAAGATAGCGGCATTCAAAGGCATGACAGGATCAGCTGCTACAGCAGCAATGGCTACGGCGATCATGGAAGCTACTCTTCCTATTGCGCAAGACGAAGCCCGCTTCATGCAGACCCTGACTGAGAAGAACTTGGACAACCGCCAAGAATCTGTAATTCAACGTGCTCAGGTTTTGTCTAAGATGGACCAGCTGAATCTAGACTCACGAATGGAGGCTGCGATTGTTAATAGCAAAAACTTCATGGCTATGGATCTTGCTAATCTAGATAATGAGCAACAGATGGCAGTCGTCAACTCACAGTCTAGAGTGCAGTCAATTCTAGAAGACGCTAAATCATTAAATACGCAGAGAATGTTTACTGCTGATGCCCAAAATGATATGGATAAGTTCTATGACGAGCTAAACACAGGCATTACTAAGTTTAATGTTCAGCAACAGAATGCCATGGCCCAGTTCAACGCAGGTGAGCTTAATACGACAAACAAATTTAATGCAGATCTAGAGAATAATAGAGAACAATTCTACTCTACAATGCAGTATAATATAGATATCGCCAACTCTAAGTGGCGTCAGACAGTAACTCTAACTGAAACAGAAATGGCGTTTGAGGCAGCAGCCACAGATGTACAGAATATGTTTAACCTTTCTGTAGAAGCACAGAACCAACTATGGGATCGTGCTGATGCAATTCTTGACTACACTTGGAAGTCTAACGAGACAGCCAAGGATAGAGCGACAAGGTTAGAAGAAGCTCGTATGGGTGCCTCTGCCGCACGACGGGCAGGTAACGCCAGTGCTCTAGGATCTGTAATAGGTGCAATCGGTGGCGCTCTCATCATGTAAAGAAACTTTAGGGTGGGTACTCTGGAGTTTGTATGAACGTAGATAATATTTTTAAGCGCCATGAGAGGATTTTACTCCTCTGCTCGGGTGGCAAGGATTCAATAGCCCTTTTATACCATCTAGAAAATTACTGGGACAGACTAGTTGTTGGTTGGATTAATTCGGGGGACCTTTGCCCTGAAGTAGAAGAGTTCATGCAGGGTATTAGCCAGAAGGTACCTAACTTCATGGTTACCTACTCAGACTCTAGGGCTTGGAGAGCAGAGTATGGGTGGCCTAGCCTTATAGTCCCAGCTGATTACACACTACTCGGAAGGGCAGTGACTGGGGAAAAAAATATTAGGGTCGCGTCTACTTACGAATGTTGTAAAGCCAATATTTGGTCTCCGATAAAGACGCTAGTAGAAGCCTCTGGTTCTACAGCAGTCTTAACTGGGCAACGTAAAGAAGACACATCATGCGACCCCCGACCAAGTGGTACATGGATAGACGGGGTACAGTATTTTTACCCCATTGACGACTGGACACTTGCCGAAGTGCATAGTGCCTTAAAAGAACAGGGTATAGATGATCCTAGGTTCTTTGGGGATGACACGTCAATAGACTGTGTAACCTGTACAGGCTTCCCCCAATACACTGAGCGCACAGCGTACATCAAACAACATCACCCTGACAAATACAAAGAAGTATTGCTCCGTTGGGCAGATATTAAAGAAGCCAATTCCCGAGCTTCAACAGCATTAGACATGGCTCTTAACGAGGTTTACCAATGAAATTTGAAGATGCAATTGTGCAGTCCATTACCCAATTCTATGAGGGTAAATTACCCGACTCCCTAAACGAATTAGCGGAAGACGGCCTTACATATACTCCTGAATGGTTTGACGCTTTTGAGGAGACTATTCAAAACGGTGAGGCTTTAAAAGACACCCCTACTAAAGGCAAGAAAGGGAAAAAGAAGCAACCCGTAGAGCAAGAAATTGAAATGAGGGGTCTTGGTCATGCAAAATAGCGCAGAGAAATCATTTGATGGACCGATTGCCGGAGAAAACTATACGTCGGACACCCGCAACTATCCGTGGCACCGACCACCAGATTTAACGGATCTAAACGAGATAATTGAGGACGTTATCCTTACTATCTCCGAGCGCACAGTTCTACCAACTATCATGAGCCAGCTATCATTGGGAGCCACAGTAGCAGGAGTAACAGACTTCTTAATACTGTCTCGTATTGGTGACGGTAAGTTCCCCATTGATATGGGCTTATTAGCCGCTGGCCCTGTGGCAAGATTTATTCAGATCATGGCAGATGATTTTGACGTTGATTACGATATGGGCACTGACACAGAGTTCAAGATCCTAACTCCCAATATCATTAAAAACTTAAAGTCTGCAATTGAAGAACCAGAAGACGATATCTTGACAGATCTTGACGCCGAAGAGGCCCCACAAGATTTGGGCTTTATGGCAGCCCCAGAGGGTGCTGTATCAGACGAAGAACAGCTGGCCATGTTGGGCCAATCAGACGACGAAGAACCTGTGGAGGAAGAAGTAGATGGCTTATAACTACCCGAGTGCCGGAGCGGCGTTCACCCAAGCTTTCATGGGGACTTTTGGTCCTGCACTCCAGGCCCGTATGAAGCAAGATGCCGCCACTAAACAGGGCTTTATTGATAAGTGGGGCGACGAGTACACTAAGGCCAAGCAGGCTATGAAAGAGAATACAGCTGCCAACGCCGAGAACATACGCCAAGGCAACGCTATAGTAGCATCATTACCAAAAGGCTCTCTGCCAACAGGTATGACCAATGAACAGGCAGGTGCTTATGCCGCCATGCTAGTTCAGAGCAAGGGCGGCGATATTCATAGTGCCACACAGATTTTTAATGATGAACTGGCCTCTGGAGTTATTACAGGAAGACAGGACATAGCTAAGAGCTCCAATTCTCTTATACAAGGTAATCATGTTGCCCCTGTAGGGTCTATTAATACCGAGAGTGACGAGCTATTTACCTCAAAACTTTCAGCCTCAGAGTCTAGTAACAATCCGACTGCAAGCAACACCACTGGAGATGGCCGGTCATTTGGTGGCCTATTCCAGTTTGGTGAAATGCGCCTTGCTGATTATAACGCGGCTCAGGGAACCAACATCACTGTAGAGGGTATTCAGAACGGCACTGTATCGTCTGAGCAACAAAATCAGATACAGAGCTGGTCCGTGTCTGACATAGATCAATTCATAGATTCTGAGGACCTTCAAAACTACGAAGGAACTACGGTTAAGGGTGTCACTATAACAAGAGACAGCATGAGAGCTGTTGCTCATCTTGGTGGCAAGGAAGGCCTCAAGAAATTCCTGAACACACAGGGCGAATATAACCCTAACGACAACCCTCAGAACCCTTCTCAAGGAACTACGCTGCTGGATTACGCGACTAAGTTCTCTGCTACCCCCAAGGCTACTTCCAATGCGGTTGAATCATCAGCGGACGCAGGGCCTAAGAGTACGCGCCTTAACTCTATCTACAGCTTACCAAGCCTTGACAGCACGTCTGAGACTGAAAGCCTTAGCCTCTTTGAGAGAGGAGCTCGTAATTTAAAGCAGACCTTCTCAAGCGATAACACCGAAAGCCTGATGCAGGACGCTTTAGTTGCGTTTAAAGACCAGTTAGCTTCTGCTGGAGAACTCGACCAGTATACCGCAATCCAGAGTGGAGCCGTTGATTTGACGCCCCGTGGCTTTGGTATGTCGGGAGTTACATATAACCAATCTGCACTAGAAATGGAAGACTTTCCCCTAGCCTCTACTATTACGTCCGTAGCTGAGTTTGAGGGTCTTCAGGCTGATTGGGAGTCAGGAAAATTCAATAAGGATGATAAGAACACTAGCTCGTATGAAAGAATGAAGTCGCGGTACAACGCTCTTCCTGAAGGATTACCTAGAGATGTTCTTAATCTTACAACTAAAACAAAGATCGAGTCTGCTTATGCCGTCTACGGGAGCTTAACCCCAGACCAGATAGAAAAGCTACCTGAAGGATATGGAAACCGCCTTCGCTCTGTCTTTAAAGCGAGCCAAGATGGTGGTTCTGGTATGACCGACATCTACACCGAATTAAGAGATCGTGTAGACGCGGTTTCTAAATCAGACGACCCAGAGGCTGAGGCAGCTTTGGATCTATATGTTATGCAAGACCTTGTGTTCAAACTTGAACAGTTTAACTCCTCTGAAACATCTATGGACAGCGTAGAGAGAGTCACACAGCTTCTAAATATTCAGCGTATGGTTGAACAAGCAGACCGCACCCCAGAGGGATCAGAAACTAGCCGGTATGCTAAAGTTCTTGAGGGTATTGATACGTCTGTACAGACTATAAGAACGGCTATTGAACTAACTTCTAGCAAGTCTTCTGGGGGTGGGTTGGGTAGCGCAACAAACCAGATGGGTAAAGCAACCAACCAAACTCAGTATGTACTAGAGGAGGTTGATGCCAATGGTATTCCTACAGGAAACCTAACCTATATAGACGCCTACCTAGATACAGATGACGCAGGCGAGCCCGTCTGGACTAACAGCACTACACAGGAAGTAATCCCTGAAGATACGATGGCTCTAGTAAAAATCCTGCCAGACGATCACATGAAGGGTAAACTAGACATACTTACCAAACTAGATAATAGAGGACTTACTGGGTATGAACAGTCTAGCGAACAACTAAGTTCGTATCTCAGTATATCTGCCGATATGGCCCAGATAGTTGACGATAGTGCTAGGATGTTTGCGGCTAAAGGTTCCAAAAACACGAACATTCTCAACGCAGACACAACAATTAAACTTGCTGTTGGCCTAGAGGGCGTAATAAGAAACGTCGAAGCAGCCAAGGCTCTGTTTTCAGGTATACAGGCTGCTGCAATGGAAGACCCAACCGGTACTGTTGATCTTGAGTCCAGTACGGCTATGTTCTCTGCCCTTGAAGCTCAGATTGCGGAAGGTGAGAAGAACGGAATAACATCCATAGCCACAGCGTACCACTTATTTGAAGCTAAGAAAGTTCTATTAACCTATAAGATGGGTGTCTTAGAAGGCCAGAGCGGTACTGCAATGTCTAACAAAGACTTTGAGCGCCTAATGTCATCTCTAGGCGGTAAAAATGCTAAATCGTTTAAGGAAGGAATATCCTCCTACGCCTCAAAAAAGTATAACAATCTCAAAATTATGCATGAAGCAGTACTAAACGACCCCATGATAAGAGAGTGGGAGAAAAGTAGTGATGGGCTACCCTTCTGGTCCGGTGGATTTATGAAGCAAACGGGAATACGAGCTCCACAGGATTGGCAAAACGACCTTACTACTTCAGGCAAGAAGGGCTTTGACTACTTTATAAAACCCTCCCTTGGTACCGCCCCAGCTCCAACTAGTGTAGCAGCACCTACTACCGTGAAAAGCTCCGCATTTGAGTTAATCGATGGCGTGTATCGTCGCGTCCCAAAAAATTAGAGGTAGTTCATGTCAGAGTTTAAGTTTGAAGCACCTAATGGGATATTCTACCCTTTTGAGATAGAAGGGGATGTACCCACGGAAGAAGAGATGATGGGGATTAGCCAGATTCTTGAGCAAAATCACAGCACAAGAGCTACCCCAGAAGAGTTCCTTACTCCAGATGCACAAGCAGCGCCTAGAGCCTCTCTAGCCTCCCCTAGCACGACGACTATTGGCTCTGGACCTGCTGGGGCTAATGGTCAGGCTGGAGTTACAGTAACAGTAGACCAGCTTGAAGACAGCTTTTTAACTCCTGCCCAGAGACAGGAAGTCTTAGATTCGACTAGAGAAGTCTATTCACAAGACCCTACCTTTAATGAAAGTTTCTTTGGGGATTCTGTTAGGGGAGAAGGAGGTAGACCTAAGCGAATACCTAGAATGTCAGTAGACAAACTTACTGGAGAGGTGGACATATACAACAACTGGGCGGTGGAGGGTATACGCGATGGTATCCGTAGCGGAGCATCACTTATAGCAGATGGTGTTGACCTTGCCCAACGTGGTCTAGGGCTAGAGTCAAGGAATTATGGGGAGAGGGTTCAGAATAATATGTCTGAGTATGATGAGACGCGATTCTTACAGGGTATAGGTAAAGAAGCGTCTGGTATGCTGGCTCCAGGCGGTGCTGGTGCTAAGATAGCAGGAGGGCTTGCAAATGTAGCCAAACTGGGACCCAAAGTAACTGCGCTTGTTAAAGGCTTAGGTATGTCTTTGGGGACAACAGCGGGCACTGACGCAGACGACACCAGCACAGTCTTCACTGGAGAGAACGCCCTCATACCTATCGACGTTATTGAAAAGAACTTAGGTGTTGATCCAACAGACCCTAAGTACGTCCAGAGAATGCAGACACGGACAAACATACTCCTTGAAGAAGGTGTAGTGGGTGTTGCGTTGCAGGGAACAGTCAAGGGCGGATTATTCTTAGCCAAGTTCACGGCCTCTATCCCCTTTGGAATGATTTCCAATTTACTTGGACTAAACTCTCTTAGTAAAACTCAGAAGCTTGCTGTGGAAGAAATAAACGACAGGCTTATAGCGGCACAAACAACATTTGATAAGGACGGCGTTGCCTCAGAAGGCTACGAGGCCACTCTTCGTAACCTTGCCAACTCTATCGAAAAACATGCCCAAACAATAATAGACATTGATGATCCTCTTCTAGACAAAATTGCTTTTGACGAAAGTACTATGAATTCGCTTATCAAGGCAGTTAACTCTGGTGATCTAGCTCTAGTAGAAGAGACTGTGGTTAAGGCCCGACAAATTCAGCAAGGAGCCATACTCAAAGACGGCGCTACTGCAAGGGCTACGGGACAATCTAGGGTTGCTACGTTAGGCGCTCTTGATAATACCTCAGAGAGGTTAGGTGGTACAGACGCAGTAGATGCAGCCACAGAGTCCCTTCAAAATAAAGCGCTAAGTGATATTGATGCCGCAGATGCAGACGTTTTTGAATTAGATGCGCAAGTAAAGCAGGCGGAAGCGGAGCTAGAGCTTGCCATTAAAGAAGATCCTTTGATTGGAGAAAGCCTAGATGCTCTAGGCAATAAGACAGGAGTCGAATTTAGGGCGGAGAACAGCACAGGCGCACTACGCGGTATGGCGGACCGTGTTATTGAGTCCTACCGAATTCTAAAAGGCCAGCGAAATGAGGTCTATGGTGGAGTTGAGGGGGGTGACCTAGACTCTGAGGCTCTGTTTGAGTTCTTGAAGGGGGCTAAACCGGCCCAGCTAGATGCAGCTCGTAACAGTCTTGGAAGAACTAACCAGTTAGCGACTATCTTTGACATCATTGACCCTTCTCGAACCAAGAGTGTGGACGTCACAGATGCTAAAGGAAAGGTCTCTACCCAGACCGCCCCCATGAGTGACGAAGAGCTTCTGGAAGAATTTAATGCGGCCCTTGAGGCGGCAGGTATTGTAGATTACGGGACAATGTTCTCCAAGTTACGTGGTCCTATGGCTGCTCTCAAGAGTGAGCTCTTCGACAATGCGGATACAGCTGCAAAGGGCGCTGGGCGAGAGTTAGATGAGCTTATTAAGTTCATAGATGGGAAACTCTTGGATGGTACTGGCGACGACGAGCTCATAGATGCTGTTGCTGCGGCTAAGGATTGGGATCTCGAAAACTTTATACCCTACTTTAGGGATACCCCGCAGTTAGCGGAGATAGCCCGAGTCTTTGATGAGAGGATTGCATCTAGCTCTACTGGTACTGGTGTACGGTCCAATGCTAACTTCACACCAATCCGTCAAGAGGCCGTTAACCAAATTTCCCAAAGCTTATCTGAACCTGCCGCTCTATACGGTCAGAAAGTCATACAGCTCCTTAGAACAGAGGCCGGTGGTGAGTCCGCAGATGACGTCGTAAGTTTCTTTATTAACGAAGCCATGCGCCCTCTACAGAACAGTATTAAGATGAAGGGTACCCCTTCTGATGAGGCTGTCTTGGAGGCGGTCAATAGCTTACAGCAATACGCTAGTCTTATTGTTGATGAGTTCCCTGAAGTAGCTAAGCGCATAAAGGTGTTGGAGGATAACCTTCTATCGGGAGGCAGCAAGGCTAGGATGCTTGGGTCTTCTCTTGATGAAGCTGCGCTGGCCGCAGAGAGAGTTAGGGATAGAGTATTCAACGTACAGCTCAATGAGTTCTTCGGGGCCAACGGCCTTCCTGTTGAGAATGCCCAAAAAGCATGGACCGCTCTTCTCTCAAACTTTAGCTCGTCGGCTGATGTAGGACGCTTTAACAAGCTAGTAGATGCAGTACTAGAGTCTGGTGATGAGATTGTCATTGATGGCATGCGGGCTGCGGTTCTTAAACAGGTAAGACAGAAGTTTGTAACTAACGGAAAGACTGCATCAGGCACCCCTGCAATGAGTCTGTCTCAGATAGCTAAGGATACACAGACTGGTGAAGGCCATGAGCGCCTACTAGAAGCCCTACAGACCGTCTTTAAAGGAAGAGAGAATGTAGCAGAGGGCATCATTGATTTACTAGCTAAGTCAGGTGATGAGCAGGCTCTTGCCACTAGGTCTTCTGTTATAGCCGGATCTGACACGATAGTTAAGAAGGAACAGTTAGCTGCCCTAAACAGCATAGTTACTGCGGCCTTTGGTGTATTGAGCAGGAGAGGAGCTGTAATCCGTGCCGGTGCTACCAGAATAATCAATAAGACTAACCAAACAGAAAAGTACAACGATGCAGTTGATTTTGTTTTAGCTAATCCAAAACTCTACGCAGACCTCACTCGTCAGATAGCTGACCAAAAGTTCGGCAAAGCAACTGGATTTATGTCTTATGTCAATGCTATGTATGACCCAGTAATTGCCGCCCTAGTTAAGGCCGGTATGGTTAGTCAAAATGAAGCTGATGAAATAATACAGAACCCAGAGCGTTTACTACAAGCGGCTGAGATGGAAGCTGTTCTCACAGAGGAAGTACAGGGCATAAGAGACAGTGCTGGAGGGTTCTTTGACAAAGTAGGGGCCCAGATGAAGAGCCTATTCGACTAGGCAAAAATAAACCCCCCAAGGATCTCTCCAAGGGGGGCTAATTTCCGAAACAGGAACCACCCCGTCTCTATCGGGTTAAAGGATCGACTCCAAATCCCGATGAAAGAATTATATGACAACGGGGACTCTGCTGTCAAACGATCCTGGCCATATTACTCGCTAAATGTATCCATAATTTCATGAAAAACTAAGTACAGAGTATAAAAGGGCCATACTAAGGCTAAAAACAAAAGCCGGTTACCACTGGCGGTGTCTTCTGACTCAAAGACACAAAGGATAAACGCCATCCCAAGTACCCACAAAGTAATTGCGTAGATGTGCTGCTCCATACCAATTCCTATTGCGCTGATGCTGCGCCCCATATGTTAGACCAGTCGCCAGTAGTGGCACCCTTCGCATAATCCACAACTTTATTCTCAAAGAAGTTTGTGTGCGTCACACCTAGCATCCCATCCACCCAGCTCAGTGGATTCTTCTTCACCTTAAAGATCCCCTTCATGCCCAGTGCAATCAAGCGTCGGTCTGCTATGTACCTAATGTACTGGCGGACTTCTTCTTTTGTGAGACGCTCCATGTCGTTCACACCGAAGGCTAGATCAATGAACTTGTCTTCCATCTCAACCATCTTCTCAGCAATGGTGTAGATCCTACTCTTTGTCTCATCAGTCCATTCGCTGCGGTTCTCTTTGATGTACTCACGGAACAGCTTAATCATGCTCTCCGTGTGCAGGGTCTCGTCAGCAATTGACCAAGCAATGATCTGGCCCATGCCCTTCATCTTGCCGTTACGAGCAAAGTTAAGAAGCATAACGAATGAGGAGAATAGCTGCATACCCTCGGTGAACGCAGAGAAAGCCGCAATCTGAGCTGGTGTGTCGTCGCTCTCTTGGAGCTCCTTAAAGTAGTCGTGCTTCTCAGCCATCTCCCCGTACTGTAGGAACTCATTATAAGTGCTCTCAGGCATGCCTAGAGTCTCAATAAGATGCGAGTAGGCTGCAATATGAATAGCTTCACGAGCAGCAAAGCTAGACAGCATCATCCGCACCTCTGGCTGGGGGAACCTAGGGAGGTAGTTATTAACATACGCCCCCGACACGTCTATGTCCCCCTGTGTGAAGAAGCGGAAGATCTTCGTTAGAAAATCCTTCTCCGCAATCGTCATATTCTTCTGCCAGTCCTTCACGTCTTCCATCATTGGGACTTCCGTCCACAACCAGTGCATCTGCTCCGACTCCATGAACGCATCAAACGCCCATGGATAGTTAAACGGCTTGTAGTAGTCTCGCGTATCCGTCAGTTTTAGTTTGGCCTTAACCATATTATTCCCCTTAGTTTAATAGTTTGCGTCTTAGCCATTTGGCCGCGAGTCGTTCTGCTGTGGTCCCTAGCCGTGCCTCACTAGCCAGCCGTGCCCTAGTTTCAGAGTCGTACCCAAAACGCTTTCTTGGTGCTTCTTTTTTAATTGTCTGTTCCATGTTTAACCCTCACAAGCCAAGCACACGTCACCGTCTGCAACAGCGACCATATCAACCTCGTCTTCGAGACGTTTCCGCTCAATACGAGTCCCAACTTTATCCGCCTTACGGAGCTTATCTGACCGACAGTAATACAGGCTCTTCAGTCCCTGTTTCCAAGCAAGGAAGTGGACAGCGTGTAGGTACTTGATGTTCACATCTGGTAAGAAAAACAGGTTAAGGGACTGCCCCTGATCAATGAACTCTTGACGATCTGCTGCCAGCTCAATTAGCCAACGCTGATCTAGTTCCACAGCAGTCTTAAATACGTCCTTGATATCGTCGGCTATCTCTAGATGCTGAATTGAGCCATCGTTAGCGATAATAGACGCCCATGTGTCATCGTCGTTTAGGCCTAGCTCTTCAAGCTTCGCCATAAGGAACCTGTTCCTATGAACGTGAGCACCGCTCATGGTGTCCTGCCGATAAACATTGGCCCGATACGGCTCAATAGACGGGCTGGTGTTACCCATAATAAGAGAAGATGATGCGTTAGGCGCAATAGCAGTCCAATGAGAGAACCGTCTAGCCACACCCTGCTCAGCTGCATCAGCACAAGCGCCCCTAAGCTCTACTAGGTAATGATCCGCCTTAGCACACCGCCCCTTGATGTGCGCAAATACCTGCTTGTTCCATACTTTAGCCATGACGCTGTCAAAGGGTATCCCCTTCTTCTGGAAAAACGCATGTAAGCCCAGCGCACCTAGGCCAATAGACCTTTCACGCATTGCTGAATAACGCGCCCTAGAGATGGTGTCAGGGGCATTTTCGATGAAGTGGGTAAGTACATTATCAAGCATCTCAAGGATGTCCTGAATAAACAGGGCGTCATCCTTCCAGTCATCATAGTACTCTACGTTCACGCTAGACAAGCAACATACAGCTGTACGGTCTTTGTTGGTGGGCAAGAAGATCTCAGTACACAGGTTGCTACCGTTAATCTTATGGCCAGCTTCTTGCAGCCATGGTGCCATTGCTCTGTTGGCAGTGTCGGTAAAGATGAAGTACGGCTCACCTGTAGTCATTCGCAGGTCTAGGAGCTTTTGCCATACTGCACGGGCTGACACTGTATCTACTACTTCACCAGTATGCGGTGCCACTAGTTCCCATGTATCATCATAGTCACTGTCTTTCATGCTGTTCTCAACTACGCGCATGAATTTATCAGAGATGTTGACGCCGTGGTGTAGATTAAGGGTCCGGTAGTTCTGGTCCCCTGTAGGCTTGCGCATCTCCATAAACGAGATGATGTCTGGGTGACTGATGTCTAAGAACGCAGCATAGGAACCTCTGCGTGTGACACCCTGTCGATAAGCTAGACAGGAACTATCATATACGCGCAGATGAGGCATAACGCCCACTGATTTATCATCTACTCCTCGTATTCCTACGTGAATTCCTACACCGCCCCCGAGCATAGACAGCCAGTTGACCTCGGATAGAGTTTCTACAAGCCCCTCAGCGGAGTCATCTAGGTAAGATAAGAAACAGCTTATAGGTAAGCCCCTCTTTCCTCGTCCATATGACAGGATGGGGGTGCTGTATGAAAGCCAGTGCTTAGACGAGTAGTCATAGAGGCGCTGGGCATGTGCGGGGTTACTAGAAAATTGCTCAGAGACCGCCGCAAAGCGTTCTTGAGGGCTGATCTCCTCATCCTTCATATAGCTTTCACGTAAACGCGCCATTCCAAGCTCATCAAAGAGGCCGTCACGGGATAGATCCATAACTACACTCATCGCTTATCTCCACTTCCGCCCAATACACCGCGTTCTTTGCGGCTCTGGAGCTTTACGAGATTCCGTTCAGCTATGATTGAAAGTGGTATGCCCAAGTCGGATGCCAGTACGCCACAATACCACAGGGTATCTCCTAGCTCTTCGGCTATGTCTGACTTATCGGAGTCACTAAAGACGCCCGCCTTATCCCGTATGATCTTCTTAATTTTTCCGAGTACTTCTCCGGCTTCATTAGACACCCCCATAGATGGGTAGATGATCTTCATGGTGTCGGGGTAGATGGCCGTCTTTATAGCCTCGGTTTGATAGTCATCAAAGGTCATCATTGTGCCTCCTCCTTAACTACCGCCTGTAGTGCTGAAAGATACCACGCAGCCTTCTGGAGATCCTGTAGGGGCTTGCCCTTATAGTTGTACCTCCAAAGGTACTTCATCGTGTTTCCCTTGAGATAACCTTTGTACTCTATAGGGGTCATACTGGCTTGGATAGCTACGATAGCCTCTACAGATCCATTGTTGTAATGGTCTGGTTTGTTGACGACGTCCTCACTTGTGGTGTGCGCATCTTTCATCCAAGCTTCTAGGCCTGTCTTGTCTATAGCTGGGGCTATGTCTCTAACCCTATCCCAGTCTGCCGGCGTGGCTTCGTTGAGCCTTTTTGAATCTGTCATACCTGTATTCCTCACTTTAGTTTTATGTAATTGTTTTGATGATTTTTAACGACTTTTTGTTAGCTGGTTCAGCCATCCAAGCCTCTGGTATGAGCTTATCTGCATAAGGCAGACCCATCTTAACACACTCATCACAGTATCGAGTCTTGGAGCCCTTGCGTATTTTGCCATTCGAGTTGCTGAATACCATTCTAAGGTCCAGGTCAGGGTATTGCTCTTTGAGTAACTTATGCTTCTTACGGGAGTCTAAATCCCAGCGCCCCTTAGTCTCTATGACGATGCCGTTTTCTAAGACAAAGTCTGGGGTGTAGTTGTGGTTGCTGGTTGGAACAACATAGGGAATTTTAAATGGCTCATACTCAGCATTACATCCCGCCTGCTTTAATTGATCCTGTACTCTCTGTTCGAGACCAGACCTGTACCCTGCTTGGATAGCCCGCTTCGACGCGGCATATGGCTTCTTCACTAACCACCCCGCTTGCGTGTTGGGTGCGGTCTAAAGGGTTCCCCTACTCTAGGGGGGTGTCGCCATAGCTCAGGTAGTTTTGAGTAACAGGAGGGGCACAGAACTGCCCTCCCGTGTATAACAACTGCATCTTTTTCCTTGCACGTCGTGCATGGGGGGAGACTAGGCATAATTAGATACCTGCGGTATGTGATCGGTCCACACGTTGACGATAAAGGCTCGTCTGCTTCCTGTGTGTACACGGGAGACCCGATGATACTGGGATGGATCAAACATTATGAGGCGATTAAACTTTGGCTGTA
>Ga0209092_10002804_pt1 | contig 15664 bp, 20 predicted proteins | sample FraStrMetagenome_FD_187446 | JGI IMG/M metagenome (GOLD analysis project Ga0209092, IMG submission 187446) | Marine eukaryotic phytoplankton communities from Arctic Ocean - Fram Strait ARC3M Metagenome (SPAdes) (version 2) | ecosystem: Environmental > Aquatic > Marine > Oceanic | place: Fram...
TGTGATGGGCTGTTCACTGGGCAGTCTGTATTGAGCGCAGCGGCTTCCTCTTCGGCAGGTTTCGCCCACGCTTCTAATCCAGTCTTTCGCGTCTCGACTTCAATGGCAGGGAATTCCTTTTGTAAGCGATCCCAATCTGCGGGTGTTGCGTCATTTAATCTAATAGACATTTTTAGTTTTCCTTTTGTTTTCTTTTCTAATAGGTTCCAGGAGAGCATTCGGGTGGGGCTGATAATTGCTTCTAATATGCTTACCAACAACTAGCTTTGTGCGATCACCGTCCTCTAAATTCGTATAATAGTTATCGCAAGTTTTTGTTTGATTGTCGAAGCAGGTACGCTTTAACGTACACTGTAATAAATCGCGCTCAGTGAATTTCAAGTGAACCACCCCCACGACAAAAGTCTTCCCACTCGCCTGGATAAATACCGGAGATCAAAAACTCGCGGTGATCAATGGGCAAATCAGGCATCGCATCTTGAATGAGCATTCCGCGAATCCAGAGCGCGTAATCGATGACATCACAATCTATCTCTAACGTATTTTCTAAGCCAGACAGCGGTGACATCTTAGTAATTAAAATGGACATCACTTTGGCCTCCACAGTTTTATAGTTTCGCTGGTCGCATCCCAGTCTTGAAAGCGAAGGATTCGTGCGAGTTGCGCTTGCGTTATCGCGTCTTCACGGCTCAGACCAGCTTTAACAAATGCATTCTCGACCAGCGACCAGTCAGGTCTACTACCTAGAATCTTAGCGGCAGTCACTGCGCCCACCTTGGGACAGCCTGAGAAACCATCGGTGGTGTCACCTGTCAATGTCTGCGTATAGAAATTGGTATCAGCTTCTAATAGGCTTACATCTAATAGATCACCGTCATTTGGCCTATACAGTTTGCAAGGGATTGTTTTCATGTCTTTATCGTCACTAACAATCACAGTGTCGATGTCTGGACAGCTACCTAAAATGCCCATGACATCATCGGCTTCCAATCCTTCCTGAGTGTGGCTTGGGTAAGTTGCTTCGACCCATTCGACTAAGGCTTTGTACCCGACAGGCTTTCTAGACTTTTTACGGTTGCTCTTATATGTTTCTAATACAGTTTTTCGGAAGTTAGTCTTTGATGAGATACACATCAAAATCTGATCGGTATCTAATCGCGTTTTAAAGCTGTCCATCTGATCAGTGAATATCTTTTTGGCTACTTTTAAATCTGTAGCAAGCGACCAAATGTCATCGCCCCAATCCGTTTCCTCTTCGGCCACCACCGCTGCCCTGAACAAAAATAAGTCAGCATCAATCAATAGTGTCGGGCTTGAGTTGCCCTGTAATGTTGTTAAGTATTTCATCTAACTCTCCTAAAAAGTCTGCTCCCGCAGGGCTAATATTCCAAGTCGAACCGAAAGTTTCGTGGTCAACTTGATTTGTTATATATCCAAGACTGGCGCTAGTCGCTACATAGATAGCGGCATGTCGCGCAAAGTTGGATTTAAGTTTGAAGGGCGAGCGCCAAGAGCGATCTAGAACAAGGAAAAACGAGATCAGATGATGGGTGTCTGTCTCGCTGATTTGTCGCAGTTCAAAGTTAGTGGGTATCTGCCCATGTTTTCCCGATATTGAATTCGGCTTCGATTGGGATTTGGAAGCCATGCTCTTGGCCGCTTTCAATCGATGCTCTTCTAGTGATATTACCGACATCTTCTGCTACCTTTTTTGTTTTACATGCGATTTGAATTTCATCGTGGACGAAGCCAACGATATATGCCTCTAGGCTGTTTTTGGTGATTTCACGATCAATAATACGAACCCAACTTTTTGCGATAACGCTTCCTGCATTCTGAAGAATTTGACTTAGCACACGATGCTCAGACTTGACAAACAATTTGCGATTATCGATGCCGCGTATCCATCCTTTATTCTTAAATGCCCTTCTTAACTCATCGTTTAAGTTTTTGAATGCAGGTATGTTTTGGTTGAATGCAGCTTTAATCGCCTTGCCATCTTTAGCTGTACCACCTACCACTTTGCCGACCAGACCATCACCAGCCCCATAGCAGACGCTGTAAATTAGCGTTTTTGAAATATCGCGTGTAGCGACACCGAAAGCTTTTTGATTGTGCGTGTGAATATCGCCTTCCAATATCTGTTTAGCGTATTCTTGGTTATCGTTTAGCATTGCCGCGAGACACCGCAACTCGATTCCGCTCAAATCTGCGCCGCACAAATACCAACCTTTCGGGACAGTAAACAGTTCACGGCACTCTTGGCCGTATGCTGATCGGGTTGATGGAATTTGGGCTAAGTTAGGTGATCGGTGGCTACACCTATGGCTCACAGTGCCGCAGGAAATTAAGTTATGACGAATCTTTCCATCGCTATCGACCATCTTCATCCAGCCTGCGCTCCCCTCAGATAACATCGCAATACGCTTTTGTACCAAGAAAAACTCAGCAAGCTTTTTGGCTTCTGGGTACTCAAGTTTGATAAGCACCTCTTCATCAATCTTTGGCTGACCACTGGGCGTGAAAGACTTTGGCTTCCAGTTGTATTTTTCAATGAGGCATCGGGCTATGTGCTGACGCGAGTTAGGGTTAAAGTGGACTTCCAATACCTTGTCTATCGCCACACCTTTCTCGTAGCCACGAGACTTGTTGTTGACCTTTGGTGTGAATGGTGTGCGAATCTCCCACGGCTCAAATAGAGTTGCTAAATCTATTTTTAGATCAAGCCGTCTTTGACAAAGTGTTGCGTATAGCGCAGCAGCCTTCTCACCATCAAACGTCCAGCCATTGTTACCTATCCTGAAACACACTTCGGCTAAATCATGTTCTAACTCGATACACCTTTCAGAGAAGTCGTTATCCAGGCAGAGCAGTTTAAGCAGATCACAAGTGACGTTTACGTCCTGAACCATGTAAAGCAGCATGTCCTCGTTGAACGTATCCCAGCCGCCGTCATAGTCACCCTTCAGATTACCCATTCGCATCCCCCAAGCTTTTAAACTGTGAGAGCCGTAGAATCGTTTCAGAAAGCCTTCTGGGTGCTTTACACGCATAGAGTCATCTGTAAGCAGGTCAGCTTTAATTAAGCGAGAGAGTACGAGGGTATCGGTTACCTTGCCCCGTGGCTTCCAGTCTGGGAATAGCTTTTGTATCGCAGGAATGTCAAAGCCAATCACATTGTGACCAATGATCTCATCGGCACACTCAAGACGATCCAAAGCATCTTCGATCTCAGTGGGTCGATACGTCTTCATTGAGTTAACCCTGCGATCACATTCATCTAAGTCACGAATGGCGATACAGTGAATCGTTGTGAGTTGCGGCAATAAGCCGTTGGTTTCAATGTCGAACACTAAGCGGCTCACAGTGCAAACTCGGCTTGGCGTACTTCAAGTACCTGCTCACCGCTGTAACTTTCAAACTCAAAAGTTTTAAAGAAGCCTTTGTAGGCAGGGAAAGACTTATGGAATAATCTGGCGTAATAAGCTGCTGTTGCGTTGGGTATTTTAAACGCATTAGTCTTACTGGTATTGATGGTTGAATCCCACCTTATCTTTTGGATTATTAAGGCGGCTGAATAGTGCTGTTTGCCTGACTCAATAGACTCAAACGTATAGCGTTTAAATTCTAGCCATACGGCAGGGTTCTTTGAGTGAAACTTTTGAAAGTCTTTTTCAAGACGAGTTTGCTCTGTTGAAGACATTTGGTCTCTCCTTTAGTTACTCGATAGGTTTACTGAGTGTTTGCTATTTAAAGTTAAAAGAAGCCTGTTCCCACTCACAGGTGAACCCACAAGCAGGCGGCTTATCTTTCTTAAAATTACCCCTATCACTAGCAAGTAAATCCAAGTAGACAGCTCCGTTTTTATCTTTGTTTACTGCATGGCCGATCTTTCTCTCTAAGGAGGCCATCCTGTCGAATGCGTCAGGGAAATCTACGCGTATCTTATTCCAGTAGCCCATGCCCCCCTTTACGCACCCAACACAATTGTTATTGCTGTAGCCTAGCTTGTACATGACAGGTATCTCTATACCCATGTCCTTAACAAACTCCATGCAGTCCTCTTTAGTCCAATTGTTTTCTAACAGGATAAAATCTACATTAACTTCGTTGTTCGAGTCCACAAACCTGTCTGCCCTACCTGACTCCTCTGCTGTGTACCCAAATATCTGTATGTCTGTAGGACTCTGGTAGACTTTTCTGACGTTCTTTTTAAGGATCATGGTGCAGGGAGCGCCAGTTGCTCCTTTAATGAATTTACGTTTCTCAAAGACTTTATAGATACTTGAATCATGCTCAGAGTCACCTATAGTCTTAACTGGTAAGTCGCAGGCTTTAGAGTAGTCATATAGAAAACGTAAGTTATCCTCATGCTCCTCTCTGACACGGCAGTACACAGCCTCAAAATAATTACTTTGATACTTGTCTCTAGCTAAATAAGTGGCAAATGCACTAGCTGCGCCACAGCTAAACCATGAAACTACTCTTGGATATTCCATTGTTACCTCTTAAAATCTGGAGTCGGCTTCGATTAACCTTCCGGTGTTGCGGTTGTATTGCAGGGTGTCAGCATTGCCGACTTCGCCAGTAAATCTATTTTTTAGTAACACTATTTCGCGGTTGTCATCCATAGGGCTGTCTTCCATTTTTTGGAGGCCAATGCAGAAGTCCGACAACATCGCAATAGATGACGAGCCTCTAAGTTCAGAAATTTTGACCTTACCGCCATCTTCATGCCCTTTGCCCACAGGTCTACTTAAATGGCTTACAAGGAACAGGCATATATCCAACTCTTGGATGACATTTCTTAGTTTCACAATGATTGAGTCAATCAATCTTCTTTCATCAGTTACCTGCCCTGTTATGCCTGCAACCAGCACTGATATTGGGTCTAAAAATAGGTATTTACAGCCCATGCCTCTGACCATGTACTGAATTCTTTTCACGACAATATCAATGTCAGCGACCCCTTTGGTGTCATATACATGGACTTGATTTTCCGTAAAGTTTTCCCAGTAAGCATCTCTGATCAATTCTTTAGTGACAGTCCCTGATTCTTTAGGGCTAATAATATTCGTTTCTAAAAATATACCGATCAAACTTTGCATAGTGATGGCTTTGCTCTCCTCTAGCATAATCATGCCTACGGAATGCCCATTCTTGTGGAGGTCATACGCTATCTCTTTTACGAAGGTACTCTTGCCTGCCCCTGTCCCTGCACAGATAGTCACAAGGCCAGTGCGAATACCGCGAGTCATGTCGTTAAGTTTTGGATATGGGTAAGCCACAGTGCTGTTAAGGGTAGGTTCGCAAATTTCGTCAATGAAAGAGTGGGATGAAAAAATACCATCTGGCCTCCATTCTTTTGCTTGCCAGATAGCATCAATAATTGCCTTACCCTCACCGTTCTGAAGGCACAAATTTGCATCTTTATGCGGCAACTTAGCAATCTTGACCTTGCCTACAGGAAGCAACTCAGCGCACTCTAAAGCGGCCTTCTGCCCTACCTCATCTTGGTCATACATCAAGATTATCTCTTCAAACTGGTCGAGCCATTCCCAAGCGGCTATTAATGTTTTTTTACCACTGGTCGCGCCTTGGGCAAGCGATACGGTCGGCCATTTGTTACCTTGAACTTGCGACACGCTCATCGCATCGATTTCGCCTTCGGTGATCACTAGCTTTCGACCACCATTCCACAAGTGCTGCCCAAACAGGGTCATACTCTTTGCATCACCTAGAATACTAAAGTTCTTATCGGCATCTCGAACTTTCTGTGCGACCACCACGCCATCCGCATCCCGATAGTTTGCGATGTGGTGTGGCCTTCCTTTGTGATTGTCAGTTACCTGATAATCGAATTTACGACAGGTCTCTTCAGATATCCCACGCTTCGATAGTGTGGTGTAGTACCCGTCAATTAAATCTTGAGATCGCTTGGGCGCTTGTGCCTGGATAATTAAACCGTCTTCATCGCCGTGTTGAATGTTTCGACATCCGAAGCAGTATGTGTGGCCGTCAGTATAGACAGCCGCATTGTCTTTCGAGCCGCACTGCTCACAAGGTATGTGATGCAGCTTCTCGCTCTCTTGTTGATTTTGGGCGTTAGCCTCTAGTGTTAAACTCATTGTCCTTGCCTCCCGTTAGTAAATTGACCAGAGGGTCGGACGCACGTAAAACAGTACGTTTATTACACTTGTAGCAGTATGTGTATTGACCACCACAATCTTGAAGGTATAGAGCCTTAGAATTCTTACCCCTGCATTCTTCGCAAACCGTATTCAATTCCCAACATGCGTTATCCGTATATGCCATTTGTTTCCCCTTTTCAAAGTCTTTTACTTAACGTCAGCCACGCTTTGGCGGCTGTTGCTGGCACGATTCCGTTCCCCAGGAGCCTAATTCTGTCCACCCTGTCGGGACACCCATCAACCACTCGACCCACTCTGGGTTCAGCTGGCCAGGGCATTCCAATCTGCCACCTGCCGTGTTCACCACCACAGTCAACAGAGACTCTTGCGTCCCTTTCTTTGTTGGATCGCTCCTGTCCTGATAACCGAGCCTCGCTTCGTGTGCAGATGGTGTTGGCCACCACCCCTTCGATTCCCACAGTACCGCTGTCGCTAGAGCATTGCCCTGCTGTATACCTCTGGGATTGTTCTTGTCCACACCTGGGCCGTTGTTGGTTGCTGTTGGAGTCGGCCATGATAAAGACTCGCTTTCTTTGGTGAGGTGCGCCGACTTCAGCCGCGCTGAATATTCCCCACGCGCAGACGTAACCAAGGCTTTCCAAGTCGCTAATGACTTCTCGCAGTCCGAGACTGATGTGTCCTTCAACATTCTCGAAGAAGCATCGAACAGGTCGAACTGCTCTGATGATTTCTTTGATGTAAGGCCAGAGGTGTCTGGGATCGTCTTTTCCTGCCCGTTTTCCCGCTGCACTAAAAGGCTGACAGGGATAGCCAGATGTAAGGATGTGAACTCTGTCTCGAAAGCATTCCACTGGCAGGGTTTTAAGATTCGTGTAAATAGGTGCGGGAGGTAGGAGGTTGGCTTCCATCTTGTTAACCAAGTTCGCAATGGCGAAGGCTTCGATTTCACTAAAAGCGATGACTCGATGTTTAAGTCCGGCAAGCTCAAGTCCTCTTTCCAGGCCACCATATCCGCTACATAGTGAGAGGACAGTGGGTAATTCTTTGGTAGTATCCACATTTGTTTTCCTTTATTTAATAAAAAAGGGGGCAACCTTTCGGCCACCCCCTCTGCTCTCCTTTAGCTGTCTACTCGACCAGCCACTTTGTAGGTATCGTTTTATGCGCCCATCGGAAGCCGTGCTTTTCGCAGTAGGCTCCATAGGTGGTTTTCGATGACTTATAAAGTTTGTTGTTGGCATTAGAAAATACAAATCTAATGTCAATGTCTGGATGTTGCTCTTTGATATAGTGATGCTTTTTCCTGTCTTCTAAATCCCAGATGCCTTTTGTCTCAACATAAAAAAAGCCGCCTTTCTTAGGCAGCTTAAAGTCTGGAGTGTACTTAGAAATTCGGGACGGGACATGGTAGGTTATCTTGTCTGTCTCGTAAGACAACTCCAGTCCGGCATCAGTAATTTGCTTTGAGATTTTCGACTCTAGACCAGATCGAAAACCGTTGGCGATACCAACAGCTTGTGCTTTAGAATCGGCTTGCAGATTCTTGTACCATCGCTTCTTCGTCTGCATCCTGCTCGTCACAATTAAACTCCTCTTTGAGAATTTCTTTGGCGATATAGCCACCGTCAACTGCATCAAATCCTGACTCATCACCATCGTTGCTGCCTGAGATTGGCGTGATGACTTGAACTTTTTTAAGTTGCAAAGAAATACCTTTTGAGCCGGACACAGAGTAAGCGGAGATCGTCCCACCAAGCTTCAATGTAGAGCCACCCCACAACTGGGGTACTTGATCGCCCTGCATGATTTCGCCCGTGCTATCAAAAAACATCGGGGCGTACTTCGATTTGACTTTAACTACCATTTGGCCGCTTTCTTCGTCACGGTTAAAAGGCGTTTTGAACTTTACTTTGTCACCAAATTCTTCACGCCCTAATTCTTCACAGAGCGCAAGCAAATCGTCACAGTTATCCATTGCCAGCGAGGTCTTGTAGACACCATCTGGATTGAACTGGACATCTGGCTTATTTAAGTGTGGGTAAACTGCTGTTCCTGCTGGAGTGGTAAATTTAATTCTACGAGCCATTTGGACTCTCCTTCGTTTCAATTTTAGGTTTATTGGGTTTAGTTTTTTCGGCATGTGTGACGTAACTCGAAAGACTGATCGATAGTCTTTTGGCTTCGTCAAGTAAAACAAGAGGCAGTCGTTCGCCTCGTTGCATACATATTTTGGCAAGTGCGTAAGCACGTTCTTTAGGTGTCACGGGTCGTTACTCTTGTAGTTACTTCATATAGGTGGACACAATAAAAAACCCACTAAAAAGTGGGCTTGTGGGGGGTAGGTTTACTGGAGGGTCTTACACTGTTTTAGGCAAAGCAGAAATCCGAATCTGCTATCTTGGCTAAATCTAGATCGCCTTTGGCAGGTCGAGGGAGTTCCTCGATTTCTGAGGTATCAGACAACTGCTGCATGGTGCTTTTCCAGATGGCTTCGTACAGACAGTAGTCATCGTACTGTTCGATAAAACTCTCTCTGACGATGTTGAACAAGTCCCAACTGTGTTCGCAAGGGACAGCAAAACTATCGTGAATCATCATCATGTCGTTGATGCCACGCTCTTTTAAAGCCAGTACGGTGGACAGGAGGTGCGAAGAGTCCATCGAGTGGATGATGTTAGGTGATATACCGGACTTGCTCTGGCGCACACAGATGCGATCAGGATCAGGCGTGTTTAAAGTGATCTGAGCGCGTTTCTTGATTCCTGCCACTCTGTCGTAGAGGTACACTTTAACTTTCTGTGTGTTCCACTTAGTGTACTTCTGAGTGACTGGGAACCCGATTGGTGTACGCCAGTGCATCGGCTTACCCTCTTTGGCTAATGCGCCTGCACACTTTTGAAAGAAGTCCATACCCTCTGCCGCAGGACTCAGCACTTGCTGAACACACGCATAGGAAATGCCTGCTAGGAACTTAGCTGCTTTATCTTGCGACTTGATGTCACCAAAAAAGTGAGTTTTAGCGGTCTTAGAGTGAAGCACTTGGTCAGTGATATTCTCCATAATTTGTTTCTTTATCTGTTCACTAAAGCCATATTGTCTACTAGAGTAAACAAAAGTCATGCAATTTGTTTTTAACTCCTTTCTGCCCACGCCATATTTTAGCCAAAGATCAGCCATTATCTTGTCTTCGTTAGTCTGTTTAGAGCCTTTTGAAATCGAGTTAAGGACTTTATTGACGGCATCTGCAAGCGTCTTGTAGACATCTTGCGGCTTGTCTGCGGGAACTAAATTCACTAGCTTACCTGTCTGCTTATTTCTACTCGCCGCAGAATAATGCTGTGAGCCACTACATGACCCGTCTAAACTTGGAGCGATACGGCAGATGTAGCCTTCGCCTTGGAATTTGTATCTTCCCCATTCCAAGCAGGCAGCAAAGAACTGCAAAGGCTTATCGGCTTTTGACCAAAAATCGAATGATAGCTGTGGATCGACAAGGACACTCAAGACCAACTCTTCGTTAGCTAAAAACCATGCAACTCTGTCTTCTAAACTCTCTTTTGACACTTTATCGAAGTCACCAGTATTTGCGATGTGGATCATCAGCCACTCATCGTTTTCTTGTGTGAGCGCACTGCCATTGGCTAACAGAAACATCGCTTTGACATGGTCATCGCGGTGATAGTTAAAGTGAGAAATTGGGTAAGCACGGCATCGCGTATCAAGATTCCACCCCAAATAAAACTCATCAAACTGCGCTAAGTCTTTGGCACTATCGAGGTCACGCTCCATCACGATTGCACCGCTTCTGATGGCCGCGTTCTTCTCTTTGATCTTCTTTGATGTGGACATATGACGCTTCTGCTCGACCTCAGATAAAGCCGCCCAATCATCAACGCGATCTAAAGGCTGTAACTCCGTTGCGCGGGGAAACTTACCAAACTCTTTGCCCTGCTCCCAGCACCACCGAACTGCATCCACAACCGTAGTATTGATTGCTAATGGTACTTCTTGCAGGGCATTCACAGCCAGTACATAGTCAGGCAATGTGCCTAGCGCCTCAGCCTTTTTGAAATCATTGGCGATATTGGACTTTTGACTAAAGGTTGCGTCTTTTACTAAAGGGACAGAAGAAGCCAACTTAGGACAGTGGTATGAGCCTGTGTCAAAAGCCAACCAAGGTTTTGGCTTTACGACAAATGCGGAGTACATTGGCTTGAGCCAACTAAGGGCTTCTTGAGAAACACTAATGGCGACTTGAGCGTCTTTGTGCATTCTACAAAACTTAGAGGTGTTGTTTTTAGAGTATTCTTGGGCTTCATAAAAGATGTTTGAGAACTCAGCCACGGCATTCCAAATTGGCGTACCTGCTTTGGTGACTTGGTTGGCTGACCATTTCTCTAGTCTAAAGCCTTTCTTAGCCGCCAGACCTTTTGCTGCTTCAAGGCGTTTACGCTCTGTGGCATGAGACTTAGTGACTAGTTTAGCGATTTGCTTTGCTTGCTTTTCGTCGAACTCTTTTAATCCTGCTGCCCACACTTCGGTCTCTACTCGTCTGCCCATCGTCGTGATCGCTGTGGTTAGGCTACCACCCATGCCACAGCAGTCCATTGCGGCATTCAGCCCAATGTACGCCAAGACTTCTGGCTCTATTCCTTCCAAGGCTGTTACCCAGAGAAACTTACGGCCTTGTGTTTTTGCTTGCTCAACTTCGATGCCTAGCCGTATGGCCTCGGCTACCCTTGGAATTGCTTCTTCAAGTACACGGAAGTGGGTCTCTGATTTAGAAAGGTGTTTTTGTTTTGCGGCTCTTGCTTCAAACCTGTCTACGCCATCTTGACGCATTTGGGCTTCGCGCACTAACTGTAATTCCAATGTTACATCTGTACCGTTAAAACGTAATGTCATTTTTTATTATCCCCTTGTTTGTGTGTTGCAACCGTCAGTCCTTCATATAGGTAGACACAAACAAATGCTTACTTAATTGCCCTCTCCATTATAGGGCGGTGTTAGGTTTTGAACAAAGTTCAAGTGACCTAGAATTAAAAGCGGTATCTTTATACCCTATTCATTCGGGCATTAATACTATTCACTACCGATTTATCGCAGTTAAATAAAAAGACGCACCAAAGATGGTCTGATGCGTCCTTTATTGCGTATAAGCGGTTTTACAGAGAGTTAATCATTTTCATAACGACCCCTTCGTCTCTGTGGATGTATTTTGCTGTCGTACTTGGGCTAGCATGTCCGACAAACTCCCCAATCTGGGTCAAGTTGTAGCCCATTGATGCCAACTTAGTACAAGTCGTGTGACGGCAGGCATGAGGTACAAAGAGTGGGTCATTGGGCGCTATCTTGCGTCTGGCTATGTGCCAAGCCGCATAAAAGGGCTTTGCGCGATAAAAAAGGCTAGGCTTGAATTTGAGATTCTCAAGCGCCGCGAACGCCTCATCGGATAGCGGCACATCACGCTCAGAGCCGTTCTTTGTTCGGAACAGGTGGACGGTACGGCGGTCTGACGACAGCAGGCCGTAGGGTTGATCTGCACCGACTTGGCCTTCTTTAAGACCAATGTTGACAGCTTCTGTGAGCCGCATACCCGTCTTAAGTAGGATCATCGTCACATCGGCTGACCACGGTGAGCGAGTGGCACTAAGGACGTTTATAAGCCCCTCCTCTTCTTCCCGCGAGAAATAACGCGGTCTACCGCCTTTGTCGGAGCGCCATTTTACTTTGGGGGTTATGTCAGTTTTTGTTTCATTGCTGTAGTGCTTAAACACTTTTGATATGGCGGCGATGTAACGATTTTGTGTGCCATCGGTTGCGCCATAGTCGAGGTCGAGGTGCTTGAGAAAGTTATACATGAGTTTGGGAGTGTAGCCAGAAATTGGCCTGATCGAATGATCAAAGAATTCGCTGAATCGCTCAATTTTTGCTAGAGAGCGTTTGCGATGTTCGACTTTGTTCCAGATGTCGCTGGCGTTTTCTTTTGCAAATGCCAGGATAGTGGGGGTGGTGTTTTGTTCGTGGGTCGGTATACTGCTGCTGTTATTTTTAGTCATGGGATTACACATCCTCTATCAGTCCTAGTTTGAGGTCTAAATGTGTAAACTCCGAAGATAGTCACCCAGTGTTTGCGGTGACATCTGTTGGAAACGGGAGTTTCATCCCGAAAATCCTTTGCCCGAAAGTTGCAAATGCTCGTAAGTCATTGATTTATAGAGCAATGGAATGCCAGTGTGGTGGAATTGGTAGACACACGGGATTCAAAATCCAAACGCGCTCACCAAATCTACACTTCAAGCAAAAACCCTTACAACTCAATAGCTTACAAACTCTTGCTGATGCACTGTGGGCAAAGGATTGCTACACAGCCAGACCAAGAACTTAGGATTTTAACGAATAGATTTTACTTTTGCAAATTTATCGTGGGCAGGCTTTGCTGTGTCTTTTGTTTGGATTTGGGGACGATTGTCTACGATCTTTGCGCCCCATATTGCATCGTAGTTAGCTTCAAAAAAAGTCTTGTTTGTTGGTCTTTGGGTTGAGCCTTTTGACATACGGTTATTTACCTTCTACCTGTTTTGTCTTCTCCAACGTGCGGAGTCCACCTAGCCCTAATAGTGCCATTAGCACAGGCATCATTGTTCCAGTGTCGGCTTGCGGAACCACAACACCAAACCCAGCGGCTAAGGGCGATATTAAGAAGTTGACAGCCATGCCAAAAACACAGCACCAAGCGGTTGCGGGTCTCCAATTTCGCTGGAATGCACTTCCTTTTGCGTCTTCGGTGTTGAGTTTAATTTGAGCAACTGCGATTTCCTGCGCGTGTTTCTCAGACATTGTTGCAATTTCATGTGCGATCTTTTGCTTTGTGTCTGCATCGGGTATCCATTTATCTAGTAGCCCAGCTACTGGGGCAATTAATTGTGAAAGCATTTTCTATTGCCTCTTTAGTAAGCCCACATTATAGGATGCCCACTGTCACCCAACTCGCGGATGTCAACATGCACAAAACTACCGTGTATTCCAATACCTGTAAATCCAAGCGCCATCGCTTCTTGAACAATCGTGTGTAACTGTGTCCCGCCTTTATATCTAATATCTGAAGCAATACCTTGGGCATGAGTTCCTACTTTCTCCTTCGTTTTCTTTTTTTCTATTGAGTGATTGGGTGATCTGTATCCGCTAGTCACGATAAAAGGAAACCCGCAGGCTTCTCTTAGTGTATCCAGCTTGTGAATGAAGATCGGCTTCATTTGATTCTCACCAGTCTCCTGACAATCAAAGTCTTCCGTCCTAAAGTATTTATACCGTCCTGTCATATGCGTTCTCCTTTCTAAGTTGAAAAAAAAGCCCACAATTAAGTGGGCTGGGGTGTTACTTTCGTTTAAGTAATTTCTGTACCGTATCTGACTCGTAAATCCGCAAACCAAGCCAAACAATAGTGAATAGACTAGCGGTGGGCGGCAGCCATGCAGCTACCGTAGCAATCGCTGTAGTACCTGCAACCACATCGACAATATCTTTCATTTCTTCATTCATTAGCTTGACCAATTATTATTGAGATTATTAAGTATGTGCCGTAGGCCATTGCAGAACATGCAGCTAAAGCAACCGAATTCCAAAAGAACGCTTTACGCTTTCGTGCCTGGGCGTAGATTGTCTGCTCTCTTTGCTCACGAATCTTACGGCGAAGATCAACTAATTCTTGGTAGCCGTTTGTTCCATAGGTGTACAGCAGCAAAGTTCGCAATTCGTTTTCTTGCTGATTAACTTTTTTCTGCTGGACATAAATGTCCATTGCCTCCTGCTCAACAGATTTTTTCGATACAAGTCGTTTAAACAGGGGTGGGTTTTGTGCCTGTCTTTTTGCTTCATTAAAATCTGAGACAGCGCCATACCAAGTTCCAATTTGTGTAAGTGTGTCCTCGATTTCTCGCCCCGCCGCAACCATACGTTTCACGGTATTAAATGCTTTTGTCGCAACCGCAATGGCCGTAATTGGATCAATCATGGATCACCACCTTGTCTGGGTTGACGTACTTAGGAATGCAATAGGCAAGCACGGGAGTCCGTGTGCGCGAGGTGCGAGGAGAGTTGTACATGAGGTGTCTTGCGAAATAATTACAGCGTGTCAGAGAGCGCCAGTAGCTGGTTGCCTTTGCATCGACCGCGCCATTTAAAGACACCGTCAGCGCGAAGACTAAAAGCATTTTGGGTCATCTCCTATTCAGGTAAATCAGACTCTGCCGCTGCGCCAACACCAAGGCGATCTGCTGTTGGAGCAGTAAGCGTTATTGAATCGGAGACGCTACCCGTTTTTATTTTAGTTAGAGCCATGTTTTATGCTCCTTCCAGTGTTTCAATTCTTGCGATAGCTTCTTGAAGTGCCGCAACTAAGAGTGGGACAAGTTTAGATTGATCTATACCTTGCATGTCTGGGACGCTACGAGTACCCATGACGGCTTCAGCAGCTTCGGTAGTGACGTTGTCATCTTCATCTCTGACTTCTTCGACTGCCGCAGTGACTTCGTACTCTTCGTCACGCATTGCGTCTTTAGTGCCTGTGACACACTCAGGAACAACAGTTTGTGCTTCGTGAGCAAGGAAACCATCTACTGTCGTATCTGCATCTACAATGAAATTGAAGCGGCTAGGTTTGAGAGCCTTGACGCGATCAATAGAACCCGTCATTGGGACTACGTTTTCTTTCAAGCGGTAGTCTGATGAGGTGGTAAAGGATGTTGATGTAGACCCACCCTGAATTGAACCTACATTAGTTCCGTTGTATGTAAAGTACATGAAGTAACGAGTGCCAGAGGCTGATGGGCCTATATTGCAACCTATACAATCAGTTGGATGTTCTACGTTAAACCTAGCGCCTCCAATATTGGACTGAGTATTTACAAGTACTCTACCACTGGCGTCTATACGCATGCGTTCTGTTTGACCGGAACCCGTTATAAAGTTTAGCGTACCTGAAGAAGCGACATTCATTATTTCCAAGCTAGTATTGTGGTCATATCCAATAAATCCACGATACGCTGATTGACCACTTGTCCCTTGGGCAAACATTAGATAAGTTTTCTCAGTAGCTCCACACTCAATGGTAATGCCACCTTCATCAGCCGCCGCGACTACAAGGTTTTCAGCGTAGTAATCAGAAGGATTACTCGTACCAATACCCACGTTCTCACTAGCATCAATAGTGATCGTATTACTCGTAGCATTATCATCGATGCCTGTTGACGTAAAACCCGTCAGCGTCCCGACCGATGTTATCGTGGGTTGGGCGGCATCCAATGTCAGTAAGTCATTATTTACTTTGGTAATCGCCATGTTTTATTCTCCGGTCACAACAGCCGATCTTGCCGCTGCTCTTAGTGTTAAAATGGCTTGAGGCACTGCAACATCGGTCTCAGATTGTCGAGTGATGTACCAGTCCGTTGAAGATAGATATGCCAGAGATTCACCGTTTATGGCCGCTTGTGCGTTGGCCGCAATCTCGTCAG
>Ga0209092_10002805_pt1 | contig 15659 bp, 12 predicted proteins | sample FraStrMetagenome_FD_187446 | JGI IMG/M metagenome (GOLD analysis project Ga0209092, IMG submission 187446) | Marine eukaryotic phytoplankton communities from Arctic Ocean - Fram Strait ARC3M Metagenome (SPAdes) (version 2) | ecosystem: Environmental > Aquatic > Marine > Oceanic | place: Fram...
AGTTGTATTGGAAACTCTACTCGGATCTTCAAATATTACTTGACATGTAAAGTCTCGAACTAATTATCACTTTTCAGAAGTCCAAGTCCTGCACCTCCTTCCCAACGAAAGCGATTCGACATGTTGACATATTTGTTACTTTTTTTCAACGAGGAATTTTCTGATTTCGCGTTGTATCATTGGGAAATCGTCTTGTTTTCATTGAGATATTTGTTACTTCGAAGTACTTTTTAAAGGTTGTGGAGAAATCGTCCATTTATGGGTTTGGTCATTGGGAAATCGTCTTGTCTTTCGCGAACACATTCGTCATGGAGAAATCGTCTATTTGTGATTGGGAAATTTATTTATTTTGCACAAGTTCGTACTCGTTTTTACTTTTAATTTTAAAAGAGATTATTTTGTTGTTAGGTATTACGTTAATCTTCGTCTCTTTACATTCGTACAATTATTTATGTAACCGAGGTTTACAGTTTCGTTTTTACCGTCCCACACAGTGAACGAGTACGAAGTACGAACCCCTTTCTTTTGCGTTACAAACAGACAGACACCAGACAACCCCCACCCCACACATCCATGCAAACGGTAAACATGGGCAATACACAGTCAAACTGTAACCCTTCATCCGTGTAGCCGGTGTGACCTCTGCTCAACTAACCAATGCTCTTGGCAGTCCTGCGGACTTGCGGGCAGCCTTGACTGCGGCCTGTGCCGATGCTGCTGAGCCTACAATGCAAGTGTCGTCTGCTCAAAGTGAAATCTTTTTAAGGAAGTCATTTCAAGTTATTTGTACTAATGTTATACATCAATAAATTAATCAATTAATTGCTGGCACAATGAAATTTACAAACGTCGTCAGTTTGATAAGAATCCTATGAACGAAGAAACGGAGTGAAATGAGATGTTCAACGAAGACAGTCCTATTATACGATGAAGTGTTCGGCGTAGATCCTGCCGTGTTTAAGTTTCCTGGGGATAATTACCTTACCAACTTTAACATCTGTGCGATGAATTCTGCTGCTTTCTGTTAAGGATTCGCAAGGGACGACTCTAAAGATTTTTTGCGTAATCTTGTTAAGGGAAACACTTTGTTCTGGATGGCGTTCAAGGATGATCTTGTGGATAAGCAATAAGTGAGACCTCCTCATAGCTCGCCAATTTGTGGATATGCCGAGCTTATGCCTAAGGTCAGCAATACCGACTGTGTAGAGGCTGAGGAAAAGTATATGTTGATGGTAGCGAAATGAAGTACGATTTATCATTTGGATCGTGCACGGAGGACAGTCTTGCTATTCATATCAAAACATTATCTGATGAAGGAACTCTTTCGGCAGCAGCGGCTGATGTAGCAGCATGGCGAACGAAAACATCTTGTGATATCCAGACATCAGAGTTCCTAGCAGGGAAGGGATGCGGTCCAAAGCCAGAGTAACTTTCGTAATACCGATGATATCCTTGAGTGTGATCTATAATCTAGTTAAACGTTAGAAGAAATCATCCTTGTGGAATGATGTCTTTTTACTAGTAGGTCTACGAGTCTGGGGTTTTTTTTTTCGCAAAAGGCAAATAAATAAATCCTTTTCGATCATAAGTTTACTTTGTTACTCAATTTCTAGGCATATCAAGGGATGTTGGTGCGGTTATTTTCCGCGCTTCATCTCGAACTAACATATCATACTTCCGCTTTTTCAATTCAGGCGGATCTTCCATCGCTTCTAATTTATCCCCTAGAGCCTTGATTGATTCAGAAAGTAACGTATGCTGTTTCTTTATCCGTCTCGGCCTCCCAACTGATGAAACAGGCTTATCGGATTCAATTTCACACTCAATAAGAAGACCCGCCCGAACAGACTCATTCAATCCAGGTTTTAGCTGTAAATGTTTCCAAAGGTAGTAAACATCCAACCTACCAATACAAAAACCAAAGAGATATTTGGCTTTAAAATTAATTAACCCAATTACTCCTCCTTTCGATGCAGTCGATATTTGTAATTAAATATCATTACGTAGAACATTATAAAATGGTCTACTTAATCCGTGCTCGTTCACTTTATCTAAAACATATTGCCTCATTTGAGATTGTCCTCTGATTGACCTGCCACGTGAAACATAATACTCCGGTGGAAGCTCACTTGGATCACCAGGCTGTAGACCAGGTACAATATCTCCTTCATTAATACAAACATTGTGAAGAATAGTGCAACAGTATATCATCCTTGTAGTATTCTTCAAGGCAACATTCAACGGTAATTTCAAGACTTTCCACTTAGAAACTAATCTGCCTAAGGCCATTTCAATTCTAATTCTCATCTGTGATAAGTAATAATTGTAGCTATCCTTACCATGATCATCCTTCTCTGACCCTGAAAAGGGTACCAGCACATGCTCTGTTGGTGTATATGCGTTGTCACCTACAACATAGCGTGTACGTGGGAGAGATTCTACCAATTTAGTTAGGGAAGATCGTTTGTACGCCGCGACATCATTAGTGCCACCTGGTGATTCAATTCATGTAAACAAACCTACATTCGCCATCGCATGCAGCCTAATAAACATACGTTAGAACTTTTAAATTTTGAATAAAGTAAGATTTAACACAATATTAAAGTACCTGCACATTCACGCCATATGCCTGATAATGGCCAGAGAAGAATGCTTTTACATTACCGACTTGTGAAGTGGGTGGAGTCCTAATTTTAATTAGAATCCCATCCATGGCGGCAACGCAACCGTCCATTATACCATGCAGGCTGATAGACTTAAAACCTAGTGCAGCGCGCTCGATCTCTAGTGACGTCCGTGGAAAGTGACAATTGACAATAGCGTCAATGCAACGGTGAACACAGATGTAGAAGACTGCTGTACTTATCCCTACAGTAAGCCGAATGTCGTGGTGTGATCCACCCGACAGCCAACGTATGCAACAATGCAGCGCAATTGGAGTTGTAATAGGCGCATCTGCCTTAGTATTGATCGTCTTATGATTCTTTTTGACTGTATAATCAATTAAAGAACAAAGTTTCATGTACGAAGGGTACTGCATCCTGTACATTGCGTAGAATGCATTAGGTCCTTCTCTATTCAGATGTGAAACATATATATCCCAGTCCGACCTGCTGCGAAAAAATGAAGTATCACGGTTATCCACTGTAAGAGGGATAATAGAAAGGAAAAGAGCAGTCAACAGTATATTTTTTCTCTTCTTCTTCTCGTCCTCTTCGTTCATCATGATTTTGAGTAGTGAATTAGAATTTGAATCAGAATCATAGTCGTATCCATAAGACATACACAATTATTGATAAAATAGAAGTTTCGGTACGGGGAAGCTGAACAAAAATCGATGCTGGAGAGGAGATATGCATGAAGAAAATTTGAGTTGTTAGTTAGAATTTGAATCAGAAGCATAATTATATCCAGAAGACATACCTAATGATTGATAAAGTAGAAGTTTCGGTACGGGAAGAAAGCTGAACAAAAATGTGGAGGTGCTCGTCGATGCTGGAGAGTAGTTATGAATGTGTAATAAAAAAGGGTTAAAATTTATTTTGGAGTTGTTTGGAGAATCGTGTGTGATGTCTCGAGCCAGCCATCCATATTTCAATTTGATGCTAAGAACCAAATGGATGAACTGTCATTTTTCCTGGTCCAGAAATCCAGGCCATCCACGAAGCTAAGAACCAGCCTATTATTATTCGTCGGATTTTGAGCGGGTCAGATGGTCCAGCCCGTCCAGCCCGTCCATCCATTCCAACTTCTATCTGCAAAAAACCTGGATGGCCTGGACCATATGGACCAACTGTCGAAAAAGTTGACAGTGGTCTAGAAATTGACAGTTTGTCCAGGCCATCCACGATGCTAAGAACCACCCTTACATCACAATCATAAATCTAGCATGAGTAAAACTTAACATTGTAATCACAACAATGTTAATGTTTGCAACCATATTATCAACTCAGTTATATTAGAAAGTAAATGCATCATTATTAAATTGTTAAGCTAGTTTTCTAAGGCAATTCACGTTGGTTACCCACGAGAGCTGAGTTGTGCGTCTTTTTCTGTGTTTGTGCGTTTCATTGGGCAAACTCACAACGTCGTCACACTTTTCAAAAATATCCATCGCTAGCTGAGGAGAAATCTTTTCCGGTATCTTGGTATCATTTGAATTCTTCAAATATTCTTTTTCGATGCGTTTCATAATCCAACGCAAATCACATAAACGTTTTCTCTCATTTTTGCTTGGGATATGTGAAGGAAGGATAAATCTGTAGGGCGGATGCCCCATTTGTTGGCTTCCACAGCACCAAAAGAGCCAAACGTCTCGAACTCTACGGTCCTTTAAATTCTGAATTCTTACATAAAATTTAAGTTGTTAGGTATTCATACTTTTTGATGAAAGTCAACCGGAAAAGTACGATCTTTTGCTCGGCACCGTGACGAGCTTTCTTTGACCACGGCACGGATCAAAAAGTCGTAAACATCATACTTTTTTAATCATGAATACATCACCGCAAGAACAGCCGAACAATGCTCACCACAGGCAATACCCCATCACCAATACTAACCCAACACCAACAACCCACTTCGGAAACGCATTTACTTAATAATAATAGCACGAATATCTTATTAGCCATGACAGCGATGGCTCGCTCGTCGGCATTCTGGAGGGGATCTTATTTTACTTGTTGCTAGCTCGGATGCGACGGTGTTGTTTGAGACGTACCATCCTCGTGGTGTGCTTGCCTCGTTTGTGAACTAATTCAAGATCGGGGAGTTGCGAAAATCGGAACAGTTTGAATCTTATCATTCTTGGAATAGTGCGTTTTGTCCGAAGTTGAAAAAGCGTGTTGTCGAGAAATTGGATTCTAGCAAGCTGTCCAGACGGGGGAGTGATGGTTCTATTCTGGTGAAGGGGTTACTTCTATGTCTGCATTCTGGTATTGCCTTCATCAAATGTGCGTCTCGAGCTTTTACGGTAGTCTAAAATAGAGTGCTGCGATGGATTTCGTTCGCTAGTTTCATTTGGCACGTGTATACGATATGACGGAAATCATGGTGTTTTTCCGAATTATCGGTGGTTGAATAAGGCGGCAGGATGGACTTTGGATATAATTGGTGCCATGCTAGATTGCGAGGAGCGAGATCTGCAAGAGAGGAGTATTGATCGACCATTATTTGGAAATGATCAAGAATGTGATCCAAATGTGTTTATTTCCTTTCCCCTTCTACTTATGCATCCTGCGCAGAAGCTGACGTGGTATCAACACATGTATGCCCCCTTTTACTTGCTCTGATAATAGTTGTAAAAGTGCTGCAGCAAGATTTCGAACTTATCTTTTGTTAACGGTTATATCACATAGATGCCTCTTGCCGGTACGGTTCTAAATGGAACGTCGCAAGATTATGGTTCATGAAAGTGCTCATCATGACGTACATGATCGGTCTTCCAGTTTATTTTCACAGTTCTCTGTTGAAGGGATGTGCGCTTTTTCTAGTTGGACACTTTTCGTGTGGAGAAATGCTTCTCAGATCAATGATAAAAATTTAAATTTAAGCGAATTCATTTAATTTTTTCTAAGTTTGCGCTTCTACTCCTTACTTTCTTTGCTACCGAATTTCTTATTATTTAAGTAGAGACAATGAAGAGAAGTCTATATGAATGAGTACCTAAGCAGGCATTCTTAAGTCCTGCTCAAGGACTTGCTGTCCTTACTCTCACCGATCTGCGAGGCTTTCCGCCTTTACGAGGATGCTTGTGATTGCGTGCATGTATCGCACTTGCACAAGCGCCTGCTTTTACTAGTAGATGGTGCATTATGTGGGTTGTTGTGGATATGGAATGTTGTGTTGTGAGGTGGGGTGTGTGAGTGAGGTGATGTCAAATGTGCGAGAAATACGAAAGTATGAAAGTATGATTTTCTAAATTGCGTTGTTTTTGTAGACAGGTGTTCGCGAAATCAAAAGTACAAAAACCGTAATTATGGTTTTTTGTTTTTATGATTTCCTATGTAGACACCCTCTTATGTAGTTAAAACATGTATCAATACATGTTAAGACATATATGCCTACGTAGGTACACGGAGTGCGGACATGTATTTCGTTTTCTGACATTTTGGATTCACTAACGAGTAAGAAGGTCCTCGTATCCTTGGAGCATTTCGATAATATGACGAAATCAATTGGAAAACTTACATATACTTTATTTTTCTCGTGGGACATACGACAGTTGGCCTAACTACTACACGTATTAATAATGTACATGTACTATATATCTACTTATGCATAATAAGAGTAAATTGAAAGCGTTTATTCACAAAAAGGGGAAAAGATCTGTCCTCTGCCCTGCTGCATGGCGGGACCCCGCAACGTCGAAATAAATGTATTCATAATGATCACACCCTCATTCATCTCATTTCTCATTGAAATGTAAAATAGTCATGAGTGCAGCAGCAACCAAAAAAATTGGGCGGCGCGGAAAGAACGCCTTCAGATTGGACTCAGCAAGTTCTATTGAAATTCCTTGCAGTGACAAAGAAATTATAGATCCCCAATCTCCATTAAATTTCAGTAATTCGGATTTGGAACTAGGTGTCGAAGTCACGTCGCCGTCTTTCAATGAGTGCTTTGACTTTCAAGCGCGCACAGAAAATAAACGACCAATGAGTCCCGTTGAACGCCGCCTTTTGTATGTGAAACAAAACTGTTGCGGGTGCTGCGGCATTATCACGTGGATAATGAACCATTTGGAAGTTTGGATTGGTCTGCGAGAGAACGTCAAATCCGAAGAGGCGTTCAAAGACAAAAATCAGTACACTGTCGTGGAGCGGAAGAAGGATTTTGGAAGGTACTCGAGAATGCTACAGTTTTTGGTTTCATTAAATTGCAGCACTTTTATCAATGAGTGCGTGTACAATCTACTAGAATGGACCTTTACCACAAGCTTTCAGATGCTTATATGCATGTTCGTAGTAGCATATACGACATGGGTCGTTTCCTTTGCTTACTTAATTTGGTTGAGCACAAGCGTAAACCCCCAATGTATCTCTTCAAACAAACATTATTGGCAAGATGCGTTTGCTTTGTCCTGGACGACTTTTAGCACAGTGGGTTATGGTCACGTTTATCCTACACTGGCTGAAAAAGGCGAGGCATATAAGTGTGGATTCATAATTTCGTTGACTGCCATTGAAGCATATGTTGGTATTTTGTACGTAAGCTGTTGTGGGGCACTACTTTTTAGCAAGATTCTTCGTGTGCAAGCAGAAGCCCCTGTGCGTTATTCAAATGCCCTCGTTGTAGATTATAGCAACTTGCTCCCAGATAATCGCGCAAGGGTTTTGGCTTCGGACGGTGCAAACAAAAAGGTATATCCTGAACTACAACTTCGTGTTGTTAATAATCTGGCAAATAGTTCGGGTGCAGGAGAGCTAATGGATGCAAATGTTAGAATTGTTATGATAGAAAAAGATAGCGATAATGAGGAAGGCACGATTCTTATAGATCCCCGGAGATTATCGAAAAAGAGCAAGAGGCGATCCAGTAAGGTGTCTAACTTCAAAGCGATGGGTACTGCGCATGATTTCAGTGACGTGGCAGTTTCAAATAAATATCATCCGCTGTTTAATCGAACCTGGATCATAAATCATACTTTAAATGAAAAGTCCCCGTTGGTGAAAGAAAGTGTAAAGAAAATGATTAAGAAAAATAAAGGAGATGTAGGAGGGTGGCCATCAGATATATGCGAGCCAAAGCATATTCGTGACGCGTTAGTTGATTTTAAAAGTCTTGTGGTTTCTATCAATGCAGTCTCAAATTCAAGCGCTACCATGGTGTATTCTTACAACATTTTTGGTTGGAGCAGCGTTGTTATTGGGTACAAATTTGCGAAAATGAATTTTATCGATCCAAGGTCAAACGATCTTATTGTTGACTTTTCCTTGCTAAACGATATAGTAGAGCAAGGTCCGAAACAGGGGGGATTGTCCTTTAGCAAAGATGATCAAGAAGAAAATACGGAAAATCTATTCCTTAATAAGAATCACGTAGGTTAGGTCAATATTACGTTTGCCAAACTATAACGCTCTTCATGTCAGTGAATTCCCGATTTTCAGTTTTACACAGACCAAATAGGTGTAATGAATTTGCCATAGTTTTTGTTTAAACTCCCTACTCGTGTGAACCGACGTAGTCACCCTCAACGTGATGAAAAAATACATTATTGTTTGTCTCGGTGTCACTCTTCATCTGTAGATTGCCTAGTAAAATTATTGAGTGCAATTATAGATTTGATGGAGCAGATAAGACCCTAACAAGGTAGATCGAGAGGACGGCAAGCCTAATTACAAAACAAACATAATTGATGTAAGAATGAAATATACATAGTTGAAAAATATTCTCAATGGACACCACCGTCTCGCATACATCTGTAAAGCATTCTTACTTTATAGCGATCACCAAATATAAAGTATCTCAGAACCTTCTAAAAAATTATAATACTGTATAATTGTGACGAGTAGAGTACACATCGTCTTAAAATCCGTGGGATCCTACTTTCCGAAAGAAAGTCTTGCTTTTAGTGCGCTTCCATCTTGGTGCTTCACCATCAACAATAGTCCCAGTTTTCTCACTTAGAATGAGTGCAATATTTGACGGCTTATTAGCATAGGATGTAAGTCGAGTTGATACGGCAACTTCGATGTCATGGCCTACATCTTTTCTTTGTGAATCATGATCCATCAGTCCATATTCAGATGAAAAAGTAACATGCTGGTTACCCCTTAACTTTTCTTGTTGACGCAGTCCCATTTTCAGCTTTTTCGATTCATTTCTTGCGTCATCAACACCACGAAACATCTCAGCGTCTTCATCGTCACTACTGAGCAATATGTCTAGAGCTTGAATTTTTTTCAGTCGTCTCTTCTTTTTCTTCTTAATTATCTTGGAGGATCGTTCGATCCTTCTTTGTTCCATCACTTTTCTTCGAGATGTACTACCAGAAACTTCTTCTACTGGCCCATCGTTATCACTTTCACTGTCTTCTTTTCGTTGTGCCCCTGTCACTTCTTCAAAGTTAGTATTTGCCTTTGCAAGCTCTTCTTCATCTTGAGGATTTTCATAATCCTCGTCAAATGTTATTTTCGATCCAGCCTTCGCGTTAAAATCAATGCCGACGCCGGCATTTTTACGTGTTGAATTCCTCGTTGCTGGCATAATACAGTGTACATTAGTTGACCTGCCACACTATTTCATATGAGTTTATCGTACTTCGTACTTCGTCCTTATTTCCATGTATAAACTTGTAGATGTGAGATGTTCACAGATGTGGTTCCTAAACAGGTACTGAAGTATTTTTTATTTTATATGGTTGGTTGAAAAAAGAGCACAACTCGTCCCATGAAGTAAATGCGAACGTTAAATATAGTTTAGCTCCTACCGATCGAACGGCCAAAACGATTCAGAGAAAGAAAAAATTGTATCGTTGTAAACCCTGTGTAGTAATCAATCAATTTTGAAAGTGATCGTGCAACAATCTGCAAATATCATTGCTATATTTGAAAGTACAACGGTAGCAGATCTGATGTCGCGGGAAAGATCAAGACGTCTTGAAAAAAGGTTACTTTAAAACATGAAAGTGCTCAGTCCTATTTCATTAACCTCCAGTGTTGTCGATGGTGGAGGATTTTCCATTCGTTGCAGGCGTTGGTTGTTGAAATTGGTTTACGTTTATGCATTTTTTCTGGTGTTTATTTATTATTCTGTATATCGGTATTATTTTTCATGGCATTCCCGGCCTTCAGCCATCGAACGAACACTTATTGAAAATATTTTATTCTCTGGGGATGCAGGAGAGACGACGAGAAGTATTGATGAGGGAGGCATGAGATGGATAAGTGAAAGCGACGATTTTCTTCGATCAGTACTAAGTCAATCTGAATTTGTTTCTGGGAAGTACCCCGAATTTTTGGTAACTACCGTTCGACAGAGATATGCATTAGCCACTTTGTATTTTGCGACTGATGGGCAAAATTGGCGCAAAAATAACCAAAATACTAAGGGATCTTCTGGTCATGCATTTCTCAGCAATGTTTCTGAGTGTGAATGGTATGGGATAACCTGCAACAATCAAAGAGAAATTAGATGGATCGATCTATCCAATAACAATTTAGATGGTGTCATACCATGGGAAAATATCGCATTCGGTAGATTTCTGGGCGCCAAAACTTTAGAGGTTTTGTGGTTCCACAATAATGATTTAAGAGGGAAAATTGATCATGTCGACTGGGAATCTTTCAAGAGTCTTAGCTCTCTCAGTTTAGGAGGAAATAAGTTCGATGGCACCTTGCCACAAAGTCTCTTCAAAGCGAAGCGTAATTTAAACGCCCTTCGATTGAATAATAACAACTTTTCGGGAAGTGTCCCATCCATTATCGCAAACGTGAGAAATTTAGCTTGGCTCTTATTGCACGACAATACTTTTACCGGATCGTTACCATCCGACATGATGAAGCTAACTAATCTAGAAACACTTTCGGTTTATGGTAATGACGGAAACTTTGGAGGGATCTCATCTTCTTTCTGCGCCATTGACCGTATTCGCATCTGGTCGGACTGCTTCAATGTAGCCAGCGGCGAGTGTTCTTGTTGCAACGAATGTTGGTCCGGGCCTGATAAATAGTCTCAAGTGTCTCACGCCTTCCTATATCTAGCTCAATTTTTTGTGGGACCATAGCACGGTCAAAATCGCTTCACCCTTGCGTTTCTGAGGTCACATATTTTCCTACGTTGGTATTTGACAGGCCGCATTGGAGAGTACTACAAGGACGCAATAACAAACTTACCAACCTATGCTCTAGAAAATATGCGAATAGGAGAAATACAGAGCGCACAAAATCTCATTTGTCGTAGCCAACGTACAGAGACTAATCAAAACTAAATACCTTTTTCGTCAGCATCGATGAAGACAGAAATGATAAGCCTAAGCCTACATAATTGAATCGTGCTTAACAATTATTTCGCACCATTCTCAGTGGCTGATCGTCGACTCGGTAGATTCTATAATAAGGGCATATACGAATTCATGCATGTACCGCATGCAACAGACGTTTGAGAGATACTATCGTACGGTTATTATCGACGACACCCCTTTACCAACTCTCTTTTGCTTTTTTCATGTTCACGTCTACAAGAGTAATATATTTTAGTTGTTATGTATTATACTTATTTTTATCTCTCAACATTCGGCTAAATCGATGGTACTTGGAACTTTGCTCGGATCCTCAAATATTGCTTGACTTTCAAAGTCTCTAACAAACTATCACTCTTAAGAAGTCCAAGTCATGCATCTCCTTCCCAACGAAATCGATTCGACACATGACATATGACTTGCAGGGATCCTGGAACCTCTAATGCATCGATTCGTTTTTCTTACTAGAACGTTACTTATTCGAGCATTATGAAACCCTTTACTGTTGGATAGAGCCTGTCCCATTCTTCTGCAAGCAACTTTGCAAGCCTCTTGAGAAATGCTCTGAGCTTCCAAACCGTACATTACGTCCATCGATTCCACAAAAGGTATGAAATGGCGACGTCGGGCCTCGCATAAAATATTTCTTCCTCTTCCTCTTCCTCTTGTCGTTCTAGAGCTTTCTTGGGTGGCAAGCTTTAAAGACATGCTGTCAAGGTTCGTTACGCGAACATCAATAATGGTATCAGTCGATCCCTCCCAAAAGCCGCGAATCAACAGATCATCGCGATCGGCACATTCAGAAAGTCGGACCAAGAGGAAGCACTTGGCACATGCGTTTTGGTACCATCATGATTAGGAAATACAAGAGTATATGTGTAGAGTGTAGAGATGTTTATCGGTATACCGGTATGTATAAAATGGAAAAATTGAAATTAGTCTATTCCGAACCACAAACATCACGAATGAAATCTTGACACGCACTGAAAACTGAAAGACGAGGCCGCAATCCCGCGTGTTCTCGCACAAAAATCCTTTCATCTTTTTCATTTTTCACTTTTCACACACACACACACACATCAAAAACACATTACAAACCTACACTATATATCGTATATTGAAATACATAACATGATCATCACACACCAACGATCCTCACTTCGACGCACCTCACTGCTCATTAATCGCTCTATATTTGGATCAAATCATAATGCAGCAGCAGCAACAACAACAGCAGCGGGAATAACATTACCCACTCATAACAGGAGCCGTACCCGTACGTACACCACGTACGATGACCTTCCGGAAGAACATCGCATGATTCGGGACATGTGTCGTAAATTTGCCGATGAGGAATTATCACCAAATGCACACGATTGGGATAAAAAACATATTTATCCCAAAGATGCCATTGCTGCCATGGGAGAGTTAGGGCTGATGGGCATTGCCGTGGATGACGAACATGGAGGAGCTGGAATGGATTACCTCGCGTATGCCATTGCCATGGAAGAGATAAGTAGAGGGTGTGCCTCGGCAGGTGTTATTATGTCGGCACATTTATCCCTGTACTGTGGTCCGGTGCAAGCGTTTGGATCCGATGCGCAGAAGGAGGAGTTTTTGGAACCGTATGCGAGTGGTCAGAAATTGGGGTGCTTTGGATTATCCGAGCCCGGGAATGGAAGCGATGCTGGTGCAGCTAGTACAATTGCCGTTTACGATGAGGGCAATGATACGTATGTGTTGAATGGAACTAAAGCTTGGATTACTAATGCTCATGAGGCCGAGTGTAGCGTTATTTTCGCCACGACTGATAAGGATCTGAAACACAAGGGTATCAGCGCATTTCTTGTGCCGATGAAGGATATGGAAGGTTTTAGTCTAGGTGCTAAGGAAGATAAGTTAGGCATTCGCGCTAGTAGTACATCGAACCTTATTATGGAGGATGTTATCATACCCAAATCCAATTTGTTAGGTGAAACAGGGCAAGGGTTCAAAATAGCAATGGAAACGCTCGATGCAGGAAGGATTGGTGTGGCTGGTCAGGCGTTAGGTATAGCTTCTGCTAGTATTGATTGCGCCGTTAAGTATAGTTTGGAACGTGAAGCTTTTGGCAAATCTATTTCAAATCTTCAATCTATTCAAAACAAAATAAGTCAAATGTCTGTAGCGAGAGATTCAGCGCGCTTGTTAACTTGGAGAGCGGCGATTTTGAAGGACTCAGGACGAAGTTTTACGAAGGAGGCCGCAATGGCAAAACTAGCAGCTAGCGAAGCTGCAACCATGTGTGCTCATCAAGCTATCCAGGTTCTCGGCGGTATGGGATACGTATCAGATATGCCGGCTGAAAGGCATTATCGGGATGCGCGAATTACTGAAATATACGAAGGGACTAGCGAAATTCAACACTTGGTCATAGCCGGTAACGTCCTCAAAGAATACAAAGACCTTCTAGAGTAAATCACTATGAAAATATTGACTCATTAACAACTTCCTGTGTCAATCATTTTTCGATTGTATATAAGCTGCCTGTAGCTAGCTTCAATTCATATTATTGATGAATAATTCATCGTATTATCTTGGCAATAGCTATCGATATGTCATCTCTATAGATCGCAGACCATTGACTGCTGGCATAAAGTACAAGTTGTTCGCTAAGCGACAATAAGTTAAAAGATCCTTTTGCATTTTCAGAACAAATTTGACGCGCGATTTGATTAGCATTCAGCGATCCGACAAGAATGCCATCACTCACAGCAACCGCGAACATGTCATTCTCAAGCGAAATCGATGATAAGTCAATGACTTGTATGGTCGGGTCAGGAATCACACCAGCTTCAGAAAATAATTTGCCTTCCCCAATGCTTCTACTCATTGCCAAAGCCTGTGTCGTGCCACCTGGTATAACTCTAGCAGAGTCCATAGGTGACATTGGTCCCACAACTATTCCACCAGCATTCTGAATTCGTTCCCTTTCTCCCGGTAAATCTGGTTTGTCTTCTCTATTTTGGTACAGAAGCTCATGGTTACCTGATGAAGTGCACGAACAGATGAAGGTTTTACTATCCCCTGTATTCTAGTACCAAATAAGTAGGAGTTGACTCTCAATACAATCTTGAATATAATAACTCTTAAAACTTACCACGCCATATATTTTTTGCCCCCAACGAAGAAGAAGACTCGCGGTGGATCCACTCATATTGTCAGTGTTCAATTTTCCTTCATTGATATAATCGTCACTATCTATAAATGCCTTTTTAAAACATTCCTTTATCATTTTCTCCGACATCGATGAAGTTAATCGGTGAGAATCTCGCAATTTTGTTAATGCAGTCAGTCCTAACTTGTCTGGCAAAGAGTTCACGATGAAATTAGAAGTTATATGACCGTCCGATCCATGCCCGTCGAAAATCCCAACCAAGAGATTATTCTGGTGTTGTTTGTTAGCACTAAATGGCGTAGACGTTTTTATTTGAAGAACTACAGCACGATCTTGATTCGGAGTAGTCTCCTTAATTGTAGAGGATCCGATATTGCCAACAACTAGTGGTGGCTTATGACCTCTCCTTGTCATAACAGCAAAAGTATTTGACCCATAATCATCCAATAAACGAAGCAGCAAGTCTTTCTTGGAGCTTGTTAATATTGGTTGGGGCAAAGTTAACAAACTTTCCATGTTAGCACTTGTTCTGCCTTGTAACATTGATAACGAAAACTGTAGTCCTGGTACGTCATCTTCGAGATAATCAGCTAAATCAAACGTATTGAGAAATTTTCGAACTTTCCACTGACCATTATCGTATTCATATCCTTCTTCCACATTTGTTTTACTTTCGAATTCATTCAAATAGAAAAGAGCACTGCTTATCAGCAAAATGCTACAAAAGAAACTAACCTTGCTTTTCGACTTTAGCCTTCGTTGCCAGCCACTCATTTTGTTTTTCCTATTCCTGTCAACATCGATATCACTAGAGTTGAAAGAAAAGGTATCGTCTTTCGATTTAGAGGGTGTCCCGACTTGTTGTTGCTGTTGATCTGTCTTTTCGAAACCAGACGAAAATAATGCCAAAGGCCGACGATGTAATGACTCTACCATTGTTCTGCCTGATCTTTGCTTCTCGGAATACACAGTTCTTATTTTCTATCATTCAATTAAGTCAATGCCAGCATCAATGCCGTCCTCTCAAAAAATCCGCGCTATTCTGTGATCCTAATGTATCTGTGCTGTGTTACATAAAGAATTTTTTTAATCTGTATGCTTTTATTTTTTTTATATTTTTTTATATTTTTTTAAAAACTGTATGTTTTTTTTTTGAACAGTATGTACTCTTATACTTTTCTACTCTTGTACTTTGTAGTTACATGTATAACTTTTTTTTGACTCTCTAACAGATTTATTTAGCTGTTATTATTTAATAATAGGTATTACGTTAATTCTCGTCTCGTTACATTCGTACAATTCTTTATGTAACCGAGGTTCGGTGCTTGTGGATTAGTTTCACTGTGGTGAGCTATTCTAGCCTTTTCGGCGAGTGGCGTCGGGTTGTGATCTTGCCCGGATCCTCCCGAAGGACGTATAATATTCTTTACTATAGATGTATAACCTAAGCATACTATTGATGGCTCTGCATGAGCATCCTACATTGCTATCAGCCTACGTCTACTATTATTAGGCTTGTATTATCATTCACCACCCTATACCATT